>Ga0187892_10001481_pt1 | contig 53465 bp, 50 predicted proteins | sample MA1701073metaG_FD_139345 | JGI IMG/M metagenome (GOLD analysis project Ga0187892, IMG submission 139345) | Bio-ooze microbial communities from a basaltic lava cave in the Kipuka Kanohina Cave System on the Island of Hawaii, USA - MA170107-3 metaG ...
CACTGGGCAGCTCAATCGCGTACCAGTCTGCTCAATCTTGGTCTCCCATGAGTTGCTGCCTCATTTCAGCTCAAGTTGAAAGTCTTTCAAGCGGACGATCCCGCCGAGGTTCACCCCCTTGCGGTAGTAGCGTTCATCTGCCGTGACCAAGAGCGTGTCGGGCTGAGTCAGCGCGACCGCGTGGTACAGGGTGTCGAACAGGTGTTGATCGAGAGTAACTGCTAGGTGACAGGCCCGCTGGTACAGATCCAGTCCCCCCATCACCGGAAATTCCAGGGCGAACAAGAGCCCCACGGCCTCAACGGCCCCCTGCGGATCAAGGCGCGCCGTCACGGCGGCTGCCTCTGCTAACCAGTGGGGAGGCTGTAGCACGCCGGCTCGCCCAGCCTTGATCCCGCGCAGCAGTTCCAAAGCCTGTTCGGCATCGGCCTCGTGCGACCGGAAGGGTAGCAGCCACTTCACTGCTACACTGGCATCCACTACGACCCGGGTCATCCACGCACTCGGCTCCGGGCCACCTGGAACTGTTTCTCACTCACTGGCTTCCGGCGCTTTCGGAAGGCAAGGATCCTGTCTATCGCCCGCGCTTGACGCCGACGCCGCTTGCGTTCGTCCACCGCCTGTCGCATCAGGCTGGTCAAGACCGCGCTCTTGTTTTCCCCGCCAAATGCTCGGTCGAACGCTTCTTTGACATCGCTCGGGACGCTGAAATTTACCGTAGCCACTCCTCTCCTCCATTGTTGAAATCTTCAACAATCATAGAGATTCGAATCGTTCCTGTCAAGCAAACTGGCTCTTGCCTGGAAGGATCAGGAAGTGCCAAAGAAAGGACTGATTCCGAGTCTGCGATTCAGGGATGCGCTTCGCGCCAGTTGCGGCCGACGCCAAGATCAACCTTTAAAGGCACGGATAATCCCAACTTCGCGCCGGTTGCTTCCATTTCTGACTTCACCAGCCGCTTGGCCTTTTCCAAATCCTTTTCCGGCGTCTCGAAGATCAGCTCGTCGTGGACCTGCAGGATCATCTTCGTGGCCGGCAGCTCGGCCTTCAGGTGCTTGCTGACCGCCATCATGGCCACCTTGATCAGGTCTGCCGCCGAGCCCTGAATCGGGCTGTTCACGGCCATGCGCTCGCCAAAGCTGCGTTGTGTCTGATCGGGACTGGCCAGCTCCGGAATCGGCCGACGGCGGCCCAGGATCGTCGTCACATAGCCGTGCTGCGTGGCCTCTTCGATTGTACGGTCCAGAAATGCCTTCACCCCCGCATAGCGCTCGAAATAGGCGTCAATGTACTTCTTGGCTTCCTGTTGCGAGACGCCCAACGTGGACGAGAGCCCGTACGGGCTGATTCCGTAGAGGATCCCGAACACCACGGTCTTGGCTACGCGCCGCATCTCCTTTGTGATCTGGTCCGGGGCGAGGTTGAAGATCTCGACGGCCGTGGCCGTGTGGATATCCTCCCCTCGCTCGAAGACACCGAGGAGCCGTTCATCACGCGAGAGATGCGCGAGGATGCGCGGCTCGATCTGGCTGTAATCGGCGGACAGGAGGACGTGGCCCGGCGCCGCCACGAACGCTTCGCGGATCCGGAGCCCGAATTCGCCCTTCACGGGAATATTCTGGAGATTGGGATCAGTCGAATTATGCACAATGATTCCGTTGGCAAGGTAGCAGCTCCCGTCAACCATCAGGTCATACATTGGAACACTCGGCCCCCATTCGATCGCTCGCACCGCTAGCTCAAAATATTGGCCATCAACCAACTCCGCCAAGAACGCGGGAGCCTCTCCGCCTCCTCGTTGTAGGGATTCCACGAGATGCTCCGCACAAGGGAGCGTGACACTCGACCGACCGGCAACAAACTTGTGCATGAACGTGAATAACCTTTGAGGAACAACGCCATAGGTTGTCCGATAAACATGGTACAGAGACCGTTTTATGCCGAGTATTTCTCCGGGATCAGGTATGGTGAAAGTTTCTGCGTTACTCTTGGCCGATTGCCGGGAAACAAGGGCGTCCAAGTGGACACGCTTGCGCGTGGATATGAAATGGATTCGATCACGGAAAATTCTCTTTGACCTGTCACCCAGGATAACAAGCATGTACCTCGGAGCGTACCCCCTAGGATCAGCACTTCCCTCACGTATAGCTGACGGAATCCCAAAGAGTGTCAGCAGATGGTAGACTCCTTCCAGCATCTCCCTGGAAACAGATTTGACCGATAGATTGTCTGAGGCGGTCCCATCCCCCTCGAAGTATCCACGAAGAAATGCGGCAACAACGGCTTCTGGCGCAGCCGAGAGCGATGGAGGAACGCGAATCGACTTTGAAGAGCCGCCTGCAGCTAGCTGTTCAAATAGTCCACAGATGTCCACACCAGAAACTTCTAGAGTCGGGCAGGTTCGAGTGGTTCTTCTGGTAGGAGCTTTACCGAAAAGCTGGACGATGATGGCGGCAAAATGCTGAATGAGGTTTTCCTCACCCCAATTGAATGCCAGGACAAGCTTCGCAGGCTTGTTATTGTAGTTGCTTCGAGCGAGGTGGCCATCGGCCATGGAATACCCAATGAGCTCTGCAAGCTCCACCGACCATTCCTTTGGAAGGATAGGGCTCTTCCGAGTCGGGTATGACGCAGTCCTGGCAATGTCCAACAGGAGACTCTGGCCGAATGATCCCTCCCGGAAACTCATATAGACGGGATCACCAACTCTGAGACCCGATGCTGCTTTCCATTCTCCTTTGCTCCGCAGCTTGTGATCGGGACTACATCGGAGCACGATCCCGTTCGAGAGATGAATAGATACGACTGGTTTGAGACCGGTGCTCTCGTGGGCGAGAACTTGTCGAGGCCCGCTCGGGGTCCGGATGAAATCCCCCGGGCTTAGCCCCTCAACCCCTACGAGCCCGTTTTGCGTATTCACAAGCGTCCCGGCCGGCAGACAAGACAGCCGACCGGTGGCCGCCACGGTTTGGTTCAGCGAGGTGTGCAGCCGCCCGGTCTCTGGGTTTACCAGCGCAGGCAGCGCGTCCACGTAGGTGGACTTGAGCTTGCTGAGGCTGCGGTAATTCAGGATCTGGGCAGGCAAGTCATGCTGCGTCGCCAACTGGGTCAACGTCTCTTCGTCAGTGGAATACCCGGTCTTGGTTTTCCGGACCGGCTTGAGGCCCAATTTCTCGAACAGGACGGCGGCCAGTTGCTTGGGAGAATTGATGTTGAATTCCCCGCCGGCCAGCCCGCTGATCGTGACCATCATACGGTCCAGTTCCCGCTCCAGTTCCTTGCTGAGGGCGTGAAGACCGGCCACGTTCAGAAGAAATCCGTTGCGTTCGATCTCCGCCAACACAGGGACCAGCGGCATCTCCACGTCTTCAAAGAGTCGCAGACTCCCTTGCTGCTCGAGCCGTTCTTTCAGCACCGGTACCAGTCGCAGGACCACGGACGCCGCTTCGGCAGCCTTCTCCGCAACCCGTGTCTCAGCCTCCACTCCCTCTGCCCCCTCGAACAGCGCCTGAGGCTTCTCAGGTCTTTTGCGCGGCGCTTCCGCTCCCAGGTGATAGCCTAGAGCATCCAGCGCGACGGCCTCCAGCGAGTGTGTGCGCCGGTTGGGGTTCAGCAGGTAGGCGGCGATCATGGTGTCAAAGCAGGGCGGGTGCAGCTCCAGGCCCGCCCGGTCCAGGGCCAGCCATGCCGGTTTGAGATCGTGCGCCGCCTTGACTCGCGTCCGGGTCTGCAGCAGATCCGCGAGCGGATGCAGGAGGGGGTGCAGAGGCCTCGACCATTCTGAACGACCCTGCATCGGGGAAGGCCGTGTCGCAAAGACCGTCAAGCCGTTGGACGCGCTGAGCGCCAGCCCGAGCAGGACGGCGCCGGTCCCGGTCGGACTTCCTTCCCCAGCCGTTGCTTCCGTGACGCAATGAAAGGCCACCACCTCGGCCTGCGCCGCCTTATGGGCAAAGCGCCGGACTCCGGCTTCGTCCCGGATCGTTTCCACGCCGGAGCCCAGCACGGCCTGAGCCGACTCAGCCGGCTGGACCGCCTTGAGCAGGGTCGGAAACTCCAGTTCGCGCAGCACAGCCACCAGGGGCTCGGTCGGGGGGGAGGACACCCGGAACCGATCTGCATCAAACTCAACCGGACTATCCACTTGAATGGTCGCCAGTTGCCTGCTCAGGCGAGCCTGCTCAGCCTGCTCGGTGAGCAAGGATCGCAGTTTTGGCGCGGAGACCTCCCCGACGTGCTCAAGGAGGTTCTCGATCGTTCCGAACTGCTGGATCAATTTCATCGCGGTCTTCTCGCCGATCCCCTTGACCCCGGGGATGTTATCGGTCGCATCGCCCATCAACCCCATGATTTCGACGACCCGCGCCGGCTCGACCCCGAACCGTTCCCGGCACTCCTCCTCGCCGAACCACTTGTCCTTCACCGGATCGTAGATCCGCACGGCTGGGGAAAGGAGCTGGAACATGTCCTTGTCGCCGGTCACGATCACCACATCGAACCCGGCGGTCTCCGCCCGCCGGGCCAGCGTCCCGATAAGGTCGTCCGCCTCATACCCTGCGCATCGGACCACCGGCAGACCCAGCGCTTCCACCACACGATGGACGTACGGAATTTGCGCCTGCATCGGCTGGGGCATCTCGGGACGGTGTGCCTTGTACTCTTTGTACTCTGCGTGGCGGAGGGTCGGGCCTTTTTCATCAAACGCCACCGCGAGGCCATCGGGCCGATGTTCGCGCAGGATCTTCAGCAGCATCGTCGTGAACCCGTAGACCGCGTTCGTCTGCTGGCCCTTGGAGTTCACGAGCGGCGGCAGCGCGAAGAATGCGCGATAGATGTAGGCGCTGCCGTCGATGAGATAGAGACAAGGCATGGAGAAAAGTCAAACGGCAAAAGGCAAAAGGCAAAAATTAATTTTCTCCATACGTTTTCCCTTTGCCATTTGCCCTTTGCCTTTCACGGGTTTTCTGAGAGCGTGAGCGGTGGGCGACCGAATCTGGCTCGCAGCCTATTGATCGTCCGCAGGATATCCGGCTGCCCGATGATCATGCGCTCCAGACGACGCTTGCCGGGAAAATCCATCAGGGAGAGGCCGATCAACATTGTCAAGATCCCCTGGCCAGGGAGGAACAACATCGCAAAGCCGGCGAGGACAAAGACGATCCCGACGACGTTCTTGACGGCCAGCCCAGTCAACCGCAGCACCGGATGGTGATGCTCCATCCACCTCCTGGGGTGGCGCTCGTCGAAGTAATGGGGTGGGAGTCTGACCAGAATGAACGGGATGGCCAGCAGGGTGCCGACGAAGCATACAATCGAGAGCGCGGTAAGAACAAACCAAAATTCCTTGGAAAGCAGAACCTCCATCGGGCAGGCATCCTAACATGTGCCCCGTGGCCGCACAAGCTGGCCTGCGGCTCCCACCACCACGTAGAAAGTGAACTTGTCAGAGGTCACCGTGAAGACCTAGGCAGTTTACCCAGCGCCGGTCTCGGGCTATAATCCGCTGCCATGACCCCGCTGTCACTTACCGGCGAGGACCTGACGCTCGACGAGTTTTACGACGTCGTCTTGAACAAACGGGCGGTCCGCCTCGCCCCCACCGCGAAGCGACGGATGGCGTCATCCTATGCGGTCGTGCGGCGCGCCGTGGCGCGAACTGATCCAGTCTATGGGGTGACAACCGGGTTCGGGAAACTCGCCGATCAGCGCATCTCCCCCGCCGACATCGCGCAATTGCAGCTCAACCTCGTTCGCAGCCATGCGGCCGGTGTCGGCGAGCCGCTGACCCGGGAGGAGACGCGGGGGATCCTCTTGCTGCGGGCCCATGTACTCGCTCGCGGGCATAGCGGGGTTCGCCCCCTGATTGCCGAGTATCTGCTCACCCTCCTCAACCGCGATGTGCTGCCCGTGATCCCTTCCAAGGGATCGGTCGGGGCCAGCGGCGACCTGGCTCCGCTGGCGCATCTGGCGCTCATCCTCATCGGCGAGGGGGAGGCCGTGCTGGGCTCCCGTCGGCGACCCGGTCGTGCCGCGCTTGCGCAGGTGGGCTTGCGCCCCCTACACTTGGAAGCCAAGGAAGGACTGTCGCTCGTCAATGGAACGCAGGCCATGCTGGCGTTGGGCCTCTTGGAGCTCCGCCGATGTGAACGATTGGTTGACGCGGCCGACGCTGCGGGGGCACTGGCCGTGGAGGCGTTGAAAGGCACGCCGGTGGCGTTTGATCCCCGCATTCACCGACTGCGCCCCTACCCCGGGCAGATGGCCGTCGCTGCCAACCTCCGCGCCTTGATGGCCGGGAGCGAGATCCGGGCGTCGCATGTGCACTGTCCGCGCGTGCAGGACGCGTACAGCCTGCGCTGCATGCCGCAGGTTCACGGCGCGGTGCGCGACGCGCTCGACTATGTCCGGCGCACGCTCAGCATCGAAATGAACAGCGTCACCGACAACCCGCTCGTGTTCCCGGACCGGGATGAGATCCTCTCGGGCGGGAATTTTCACGGCCAGCCGCTCGGGCTGGTGCTGGACTACCTGGCCATCGCGATGACCGAGTTGGCGAGCATCTCCGAACGGCGGATCGAGCGGTTGATCAACCCCGAGTATGGCGATCTCCCTCCGTTTCTCAGCCCGCATCCGGGCTTGCACTCCGGCTTCATGCTCGCGCAGGTCACCGCCGCAGCGCTGGCGTCGGAGAACAAGGTCCTCTCCCATCCGGCCTCGGTGGACTCCATCCCGACATCGGGCAACCAGGAAGACCACGTCAGCATGGGCATGGGATCGGCCCTCAAGCTCAAGCCGATCCTCTCCAACACGGAGCACATCCTGGCCATCGAATTGCTCTGCGCCGCGCAGGGGGTCGACTTCCACCATCCCCTGCAGCCCGGGACCGGCAGTCGGCGGACCCTGCAGATGATCCGCCGTCTGGTTCCCCGTCTCGATCACGACCGCGTGCTGGCACCGGACATTGAACGCGTCCGCGCGCTCGTGGCCGGCGGTGCCTTGACCGGTGTCCTTGCCGCTGCCCGCTCCTCACGAAGGAGGCTCTCATGAGCCATAGGTTCGCTCGCAATCCTCGCCCAGCAGTGACACACGCCGTCCTGGCGCTGCTGATTGCCGGTCCGTTGTCGCTCCTCCCCGCTCACGCAGGCGACCCGGCCGCCAAGCCCGGCGCGCCTGAGGATGAGTTGCAGGTGGAGGTCAACAAGAAAGGGCTGGGGAAGGAAGTCGTGATCAAGAAGGGTGACAGGGAATGGTACATGATGATCGAGGTCACGCAGGATACTACCGTGGTCGTGCGGCAGGAAAAGGATAAGGACACCTACGTCCTGGACGAGAGCGAAACTCATGACCGGGGCATGACCAAAGCCGAAGTGGACGTCGCGATCGAGGATTTCATCAATAGCGTCAAGACCCAGGTGAAGAAGAAATGAGCACGCCCATCCGCGCTGCACGCGGGACGGCCCTGACCTGCAAGGGCTGGACGCAGGAAGCGGCCCTTCGCATGCTCATGAACAACCTCGACGAGGAAGTCGCCGAGAACCCGCGCGAGCTGATCGTCTATGGCGGCGTAGGCAAGGCGGCACGCAACTGGTCGGCCTATCACGCGATCGTTCGGGAATTGACGGCGCTGGAGCATGACCAGACGCTGCTCATTCAGTCCGGGAAACCGGTGGGCGTGGTCCGCACGCATGACTGGGCGCCCAGGGTCTTGCTCGCCAACTCCAACCTGGTCGGCCACTGGGCAACCTGGGATGAATTTCGCCGGCTGGAGGCACTCGGCCTGATCATGTACGGCCAGATGACGGCCGGCTCCTGGATGTACATCGGCACGCAGGGGATCGTGCAAGGCACCTTCGAAACGTTCGCCGCCGCGGGGGCCCGGCACTTCGGGGGCGACCTCAAGGGCCGGTTCGTGCTCACCGGAGGGATGGGCGGAATGGGCGGGGCGCAGCCGCTGGCCGCCACGATGAACGGCGCCGCCTTCCTCTGCGTCGAAGTGGACCCGGCCAGGATCGAGCGTCGGATCAAGAGCGGGTACTGCGATCGCATGACGGCGTCGCTCGATGAAGCCTTGCGGTGGGTCCTGTCGGCCAAGGCCAGCCGAGAGCCGCTCTCGGTCGGGCTGGTCGGGAACTGCGCCGAGGTGCACCCGGAGTTGCTTCGCCGTGCGGTGGTCCCGGATCTGGTGACCGATCAGACATCCTCCCATGACCCGCTCAATGGATATATTCCGGCCGGGCTGTCGCTGGAGGCGGCGGCGCAGCTCCGCCGGACCAACCCATCGGAATACACGGATCGCGCCCTCGATTCGATCGCCACGCACGTCCGTGCGATGCTGGCCTACCAGAAAGCGGGCGCCGTCGTGTTCGACTACGGCAACAATATTCGGACCATGGCTTTCCAGCGAGGAGTCCAGGACGCCTACGCGTTTCCCGGCTTCGTCCCGGCCTATATCCGACCATTATTCTGCGAGGGTCGCGGACCCTTCCGCTGGATCGCGCTTTCCGGAGAGGCGTCGGATATTGCCGCCACCGATGACGCCGCTCTGAAGCTGTTCCCGGAGAACCGATCGTTGCAGCGGTGGCTGCCGCTGGCCCGTGAGAAGGTGCGCTTCCAGGGATTGCCGGCGCGCATCTGCTGGCTGGGGCTCGGCGAGCGAGCGGCCATCGGCGAGCGGATCAACGAGCTCGTCAAGAAAGGGACCGTCAAGGCTCCGGTCGTGATCGGTCGGGATCATCTGGATACCGGCTCCGTCGCCTCTCCCTACCGCGAAACCGAGGCCATGCGCGACGGGAGCGATGCGATCGCCGACTGGCCGATCCTGAATGCCCTCCTGAACACCGCTTCCGGTGCCAGCTGGGTCTCGTTTCACCATGGAGGAGGCGTCGGCATGGGATATTCGTTGCACGCGGGCCAGGCCACAGTCGCCGACGGGACGCGAGAGGCTTCGGCCAAACTGGCGCGCGTGTTGACGAACGATCCAGCCCTCGGCATCCTGCGTCACGCAGACGCCGGGTACCCCGAAGCCGTCAAGGCCGCGGACCGCCACGACCTTCGCCTCCCACTTCCTCCTTCACCTCAACGCTAGCTTGTTATCATTCCTAGGGGGACGTATAATCTGGCTCGCACTCGCTCTTCTCTTGGTCCTCTTCCCCAAGGGGAGAGGGCCAGGTGAGGGGTGGAGAACCCCATGAAACACAAGCCTCGATTCGTGATCTTCGCGCACAACGCCACCTACGACAAGCTCCACCAGGTGGCTACGCTCGGCCTGACGGCCGCCGCGATGGGCAAAGACGTGGTCGTTGTCCTGCTGTTCTGGACGATCAAGAAGCTGGCAGAGGGCCAGATTGACGCGGTGGACTTTCCCCCAGAGTACGCGGCGCAGGCCAAGGAGGTCAGCCGGCTCTTGAAGGAAAAGAAAGTGCCCCGGATCTCGGAGATGTTCAAAGAGGCGCGCCAGGTGGGTCATTTCCGTCTGGTGGCCTGCAGTGCCGGACTGGAGTACATGGGCGTGGATACTGAAACAGTCGCAAAGAACGTGGACGAGGTCCTGGGCCTTCCCGCCATTCTCTCACTTACCGCCGGCGCCGAAACCACGCTTTTCATCTGAAGCCACGACGCGCCTGCGGCGAGCCCAGTCGAGCCCCTGACGGGCCCCGTCCTACCAGGCGTCTCGGGCCACCTCACGCTTCAATTCACCCAGATCCTCTCACTTCAGCGGTTCGTTGGCCTCAAGGAAGCTCGCGCCCATAGCACGCTTGACTGGGCACAGCGACAGGATGCCGGACTATCCCCGACCGGCCACCTCAGATGGTAAAAGAGCCCCATCACCATCGGGATCAACCCGATGGCGTTATAGAAGAGGTGCAATTCAAGGCGGGGAATCACCAGTTGCATCAGGCTCGTGGGAGCGGGGGCGCCGAAGAGGTTATGCCCAAGCAAGACCTGCATTAAGAGCAGGCTATGTTCCATGGCATGCCATCCCTGAATCGCAAGCGCCGCATTCCACCAGACACGCGATCGACCAGTGAACCCCGGCTGGAGCAGAGCCAGCCCGACCAGGATGCTTCCCACGTACCCGAAGTGCAGCCACTCTGACGTCACCAGCCACGGGGACAGGAGGCCGATCGCACCGTGCGCGTGCGTGGGCGGCTGCTTGAGACCGTAGACTTGGAAAGCCTGCATCACGTGTTCGACCCAGTGCCCGAAGACGATTCCGATGAGGAGGAGATTGGCACCCTTGTGCCAGGGTCCATTCAGGGTGCGCAGGACAAGTCGGGCAGGAGACTGATTCATGATGTGACCCCCTCTCTTGTTTCTAAGTACACAGCACCCTCATGCGCCGAGCTGACGAGCGGCCATCGCCGTGCCCGAGAGACGGGCCCGAATCTTCGCAAAGGCAATCTCGCGTGTCGTGGATGTGTCGTCGCCGAACGAAGAGAACCCGCAATCGTCGGTGGTCCCAAGCTGGCGGGGGGGAATATAGGCCGCCGCCTCCAAGACTCGCTCTCGGACTTCCGCTGCCAACTCGACGCGCGGAGTAAGTGGATCAATGACCCCGACGAAGATCGTGTGGTGCGGCTGCGCGTACTTTTGGATCAGCTCGAGCACGCGGACGCGTTCGCGCTCGCTTGCCAGCTGGATGTAGAACCGCCCGACGTGCAGTTTGAACAGGTGTGGCAGCAGCGACCCATAGTCCACGTCCGCGCTGTGCGTCGAGTCGTGGTCTCCTCCAGGACACGTGTGAACCCCGATCCGCGTCCTCTGTTCCGGGGAGAAGCGACTGAGCACCCGGTTGTTGAGGTCGATGAACCGCTTCAGGAGCTGCCCGCTTTGGTCGAGCTTGATGGAGAGCCGTCCTTCCGTGAAGTCGATCTGGACCGAATGGGCCCCGGCGTCCAGACAGCGACGGATATCCGCTTCCGCCTCGTCGATCAGGTCGTCGAGGAAGGCTTCCCTTGGATATCCCGGGATGCCCTCCTCTGGGTACAACAGGCTCAAGGCCGAGGCCGAGATGACCGCCTGTTTGATCGGGAGCCGCGTATATCGTTGCGCGGCCGTCAGATATTGATCCGCATACGTACTGTACCGGAATGGGCCCGCGGTCAGCCTGGGCAATCGGCGCTGATGGCCGTCGGCGAAGGTAATGGTGAGGCCATCAGGTCCGAGATTCTGGAGACCGTCGAGCGGATAGGTCGCAAAGCTGGGTTTGGTCTGCTCGCCGTCCGTGATCACTGGCGACCCAGTCGCTTCCAACTCCGCGATGGTCTCGCGAAGGGCGGCGTCATAGGCTCGGTCCATCGCCGACTGTGAGCAGCGGTGTTCCGTGAAAGCCGTGAAGGTCTCAAGGAGTGCCAGCGGTCGTGGAATGCTGCCGATCGGCTCGGTCGGAATCATCCTCCATCCCTTGCGGACGCGGCGAAGTGTCTCGGATCCCGTCACCGTACGGGAGAAGCCCGGTGGTTATACGCCCGGTATGGGATGCTGTCTACCCCTCCTTTGGTAGGGGGTCCTAAGGGGTTGGAAGAGAAGCGGTGAGGCGCCTACCCCTACCGTGAGCGCGTGACGCCGACCCGATCACAGTACCGGACCAGTTTGCAGCGGCTGCAGTACGGAGAAACTGGCTGGCAGAGGTTCTGCCCGAAGGGAACCAGCAGGTCATTGAAGGTAATCCAGTGGCGGCGCGGCAGTTTGGCCCGCAAGACCTCCTCGGTCTCGTCAGGCGAGGCCGTCTTCACGTAGCCCCACCGGTTCGTAATCCGATGGACGTGCACGTCCACGCAGATGCCGGGCTTCCGGTATCCCACCGTCACGACCAGGTTGGCCGTCTTGCGCCCGACACCGGGGAGCGTCAGGAGTGCGTCGATTGAATCAGGGACCCGGCCGGCGTAGTCGGCGAGCAGGCGTCGGCTGATTTCTTTTATCTGCTTGGCCTTCGTTCGGTAGAACCCGACGGGATAGATGGCCCGCTCGATGCGGCGCACCGGCAGGCACAGCATGCTCGCAGGATCGTCGGCCAAACCGAACAGTCGCCGGCTCGCCTCGGTCGTCGTGCGATCCTTGGTCCTGAGGCTGAGCACGCACGCGATCAAGATCAGGTAGGGATCGCGCGACTCCTTGGCCACGACCCCGACCACAGGCTCCTGCCACTGCCGCACTTCCCGTCTGAGTATGCGGAGGGCGGCGTGGATCTCCGGGTCGCGCATGCGGGTTTGGCCAGAAGAGGGATCGGAGGTCAGGGGTCGACGATCAGAGCAGATCGGGGGGAACGGATCACGCGGGTCGGCCGATTACTCCATGCGGTGCTTAGCCAGCCACTTCTGGCGACGCCGCTGAGCCTCGCGCATCTTGGCCTTTTTCCTCACGCTCGGCTTCTCGTAAAACCGGCGCCGCTTCAGCTCGCGGAAGAGGCCCTCTCCCGCCAGCTTCTTCTTGGCCACCTTCAGCGCCTTTTCCACGTTGTTGTTGAAGACTTTGATTTCCATCGTCACCCGTTGAGAGAGATCGTTGGGGGCACGCAAGACACCCTAAGAACCGATGTCGAGGCGAGAGTCTATCATAGCCTTTTTAGTTCCACAAGCTGTTCGTGAAGGGCCTTGAGGCGGGGCGCGATCTCACTTAGAAGGCCTTGATTCGCCTGCGCTTTTAGATTGATTGCCACATTTTCCAGACCTCCCTCGATCGCGGCCAGCGCCATGAGCAGCCCGACCTTGAGGTCTGAGGCGACGGTCGGTTTGGTCTTCGGCAATAAGCCACGCAAGAGGGAGGCTGCTTCGCAGGCCAGGCCGGCAGTCTCGAGCGGCACCTCCGTGGCCTTGCGAAGCGCAGCCGAAATCGCCTCCGCTCTGGTTCCGTCGGTCTTCGGCAAGCGAGAGGCCCGTACGACCCCGGCATACGCATCCGCATCGGCCTGGATCAGGCCCTTCAGTCTCTCGCCTAACTGGAACAGCCGTTGCTCCGTAGAAGTCCGGTCGGCCGGCTGACCTGGCGCGGTCGTCCCCGGGCCGGTAGAGCCGATCCGGCAGACCATCGTTCCCAGCGCCGCCGCAAGGGCGCCGGCCAGCGCGGCGACGCTCCCACCACCCGGCGTCGGCGTGCCTGCCGAAACCGCCTCCAGAAAGCCGGACACCGAAGCACTCAAGTCCCCGGTCGTCTTCGCCAGCACCTTCTCCAGCCGTGTCTCGAGCACCTGGGTCGGGTCGAAGCGGTCCACCTTGAGAAAGAACTCCGCGGCCTGGAGGAGCGCGCGTTGAGGAATGAGGCCGATGATCTCGCTCCCGGACACGCGCACACCGCGCTGCTCGGCCTCCCGCCTGACCGCTTCATACGCGACGTGGATCGGCGTCTGCTCGAAGTTCGTCAGGTTCATCGAGACCTGGACGATGCGCCGACTCGCGAGCGAAACTCCGATGGCCTTGACGCAAGGGAGCCCGCCGCTCGAGAAGCGGACCACTTTGGCGATGGCCTTTGCCACCGCCAGATCATCGGTCTCAAGGTTGACGTTGTAGGCGATCAGAGGAGGACGCGCCCCGATTACCGTCGCGCCGGCGGTCGGATGCAAGGCACGAGGGCCGTAGTCGGGAGCCCAGGCGGGGTCCGAGGCCATGCGGCTGGCGAGGCCCTCCAGCCCGCCTCGCCGGATGGATTCAAGATTCGCGCGCTCCGCTTTGGCCGCGGCCTGCTCGTAGAGGAAGACCGGAACATTCAACTCCCGGCCGATCCGCTCGCCCAGATTCCTGGCCAAGGTCACGCAGTCCTGCATCGTCACACCCCGGATCGGCACAAAGGGAATGACGTCCGTGGCCCCGACGCGCGGATGGCCACCCTGATGGGTTCTCAGATCGAGGACGCCGGCCGCCGTTCGCGCGGCCTGGAACGCCGCTTCGGCCGCCGCTTCCGGCTCCCCCACGAAGGTGATGACCGCCCGGTGATGGTCCCGGTCCATTTCCTCATCCAGAACCCACACCCCGTTCACCGCACGGATGGCCGCCACGAGCGCGCGAACCGTCTCCGCGTTCCGCCCTTCGCTGAAATTCGGCACACACTCAACGAGTCGATCAATCATAACAACTGGGCTAGAGGCACGGGGCTATGGGCTATGGGGAAAGCTAAGAACAACCCCTCTTGCTAACCCGATGGAGCCTATCGCCTAGAGCCCATAGCCTATAGCCTTTCTTTTGAGTACACCACCCGTCCCTTTTTGATCACCGTGGTGCAGTGGTTCATCCCGAAGAAATACGGGATCTCCCGGTAGTCCTGCACATCCATGATCACCAGGTCAGCCTGCTTCCCGGCCTCCAACGACCCCACCAGGCTCCCCCGTCCCACGGCGTACGCCCCGTTGATGGTCGCCGCCGTGAGGGCCTCGGCCGGGCTCATCCGCATCTGTGCACAGGCCAGGGACAAAATGACTTGCATGTTCAGGGTCGGCGAACTGCCCGGATTGAAGTTCGTGGCCAGCGCCACGGGGATCCCCGCATTCATGAGCGCGCGCGCGTGGGGATAGGTCCCGCCGCCCAGATGCAGCACGCTCCCGGGCAGCAGGGTGGCAATCGTCGGCAAGCCCCGCGTCTCTTGCACCCTCCTCAGCGCCCTGATGTCGGACTCGCTCAGGTGCTCCAAGTGGTCGATCGAGACTGCCCCCAGTTGCGCCGCGACCCGAGCTGCCCCCGTGCGCACCATCTGTTCGGCGTGGATCTTCAGTCGGAGGCCAGCCTGGGCCGCCGCCGCCAGGACCGCCTTGGTTTCCGCCAGGGTAAAATAGCCGGTGTCGCAGAACACGTCAAAGAATTCCGCCAGACCCGCCCGCGCGACCCCTGGGATAAACCGCCGGATCAGGTGCCGCACGTACTGCGCGCGCGCCGCGCGAAACCGAGCGGGAATCGCGTGGGCCAGGAGGGTGGGAACCAGATCGAACGAGGCGCGACGCCCTGCCGCGCGAATGGCCTTGAGCATCTTGAGTTCCTGGCTGAACTCGAGGCCGTAGCCGCTCTTCACTTCCGCGGTCGTGGTTCCATACTCCAGAAACTGCCGGATGACGCGGGCAAGGTGACCGGCCAGCACCGGCTGGCTCACCCGGCGCACGCGCGTGGCTGAGGCCTGGATCCCGCCGCCGGCCCTGGCGATCTGCGCGTAGGTCGCGCCGCGGATGCGGGCCTCATACTCATCCACCCGTGTGCCTACAAAGAGCGCATGTGTATGGGAATCGACAAAGCCCGGCAGCGCCACCCTGCCACCGGCGTCCACAACGACCGCTCGACGGGCCTCCGGCCAGTCGCGCGCCCTCGCGCCGGATCCCACCCGAACCACCCTCCCGTCCTGAATCACGAGCGCAGCGTTGCGAAGGAGCCCCACGTCCGCCATCTCGGTCCCGGCGCGCGCGCGGCGCGGACCGCGGAACGTCAGCAGTTGCCCGCAATGCGTCACCAGGAGGGCTCGACGGCGCGAGTTGGACATGGTGATCCTTCAGGAAGAGGGCGGGACACCAGGGCCGGTACGGTACGGGCCTCGGCAGGGGAAGTCAAGGCGGCCGGGCAGCGCCGATGCGGCCGGGGTCAGCGCCGGGATCCGGCCAGCGCGCAGGCTGCGCAGCCTTGGGTCGTACAGCGCCAGGCCCCCAGATGATCACTCGAGGGGCCGGATGCGACGTCGGTAGGGCGATAGCGGTGGCGCCAGGCCTGTTCGAGTTGATGGGCCTCCTTGGCCGCGGCGGTACTGGCGAACCAGAAATAGCGGTACACGGACTGACTGGCGAAGCGCCTGAGGGCCTCGCCCACATCATCGGGGCTGGCGCCCACATAATCCGCGGATCGTCCGTCTCTGGACAGAATGAAGGCGCCGGCCGACCGCCGAGTGATGAAGAGATGGTACTGCTTCAGCAGGAATGGTCCCGACATGACAGATTCCCTCTTAGGCCGGTTGGCTCGGCGCTTGCCGCGCCACATCCGCGGCAGAGACGCGCACGATCTCGATCTTTGACAGAGTGGCTAAGAGCATCACGGCGTTGGGGATGCTCGCTTCGGCCGGCACACAGAGCATGGCCCGACGAGCTTGCGCCCTTGTCATCAGGCGTCGCGCGTCGCTGACGTCGGACAAGGAGAGCGTCCCCCGCTGGGCGGCAAACACCACCACCCGCTCCAGGAATGATTCCACGAGGAATCCGTCGTGATGCCCGGTGCCCGCATCAACGATCCGTTCCATCCGTGAGTCATCCATTCCGGCCACTGCCGTTCTGGCGATCTGGGCCACTGCCTCATCGAAGATGAGCTGACCGGTAGCCATGCGGTGACCTCCTCGGTTGGCTGAATTGTTGCTGGCTGCAGACTGTACAGGGACAACTTCAAGCGCGGAGATGGGTTCGAGCGAAGGACAGGGGCGGTAGGGGTTCCCAATTCGCAAGCGACGCACCTCTGAAGAGAGGGTCAGAAGGGCCTGGGAACAGCCTCGCGTGAGATGTAACAAAGGGGCAGCCGTATGTCAAGCAAAAATACAATATACAGGGGCTGGTTAGGATGGTAGTTCAATATATTGTGGATAGCGTCTCAACAAGATGTGCACACCCTGGTGAAGCCTGTGCAAAAAAAAGAGCCGGGAAGGCCCGCAGCCTCCCCGGCTCTTTGAAGTGAGAACCCGTCTACTGTTTGGACTTCTTCACGAAGGCTCTGTAGATCCTCCGAGAGTCGCTCGCCTCTTCCTCCAGACCCACCATCTCATGACCAGTCGTTTGACACCAAGCCGGCATGTCCTTCTTGATCCCCTCATCGTCCGAGAGCACCTCCAGCACCTGCCCTGGGATCAGCTCTTTGATTTTCTTGGACGTCATGATGATGGGCATCGGGCAGAAGTAACCGAGGGTATCGAGCTTCACATCGGATTGGATCATGAAATACCCCTGGCTGAGAGCTTAGAGCCAATAGCTAAGAGCCACATCCTTAAGACGATGAATTGATGTTTCGAGTCTGGTCCCCCAGGTGCTGCTCGCTATCAGCCCTTCGCTATTCGCTAGATGAAAAGGTTGACGCTGCCCTCCTTGGCCTCAGCCAAGTAGGTCGTCACTCCTGCCAACTGATCCACGTCGTCAATCAACGTGTCTTTCGTGATCCCCATCAGCCCCAGGGTCGTGGTGCAAGCGATAAACCGCACCCCGAGCTCATGAGCGGTCTCTCTGAGCTCCGGGATGCCGGGCATCCGATTCTGATGCATGACCCGCTTCATCATCCGGGTCCCCATCCCCCAGAAGTGGAATCGCGAGAGCGGCAGCGAGTCCGCGCCCCCCTTGTTGAGCCACCCGAAAAGCTTGCGCAGCCAATCCTTGGCTCCACCCGAGACTCCGTCGCGTCGAATGGCGTTGAGCCCCCAAAACGTAAAGAACATCGTGACCGGCATGCCCATCGCCGCCGCTCCGGTGGCGATGATGAAGGCCGCCATCACCCGGTCCATATCCCCGCTTAGCACCACAATGGTTACTCGGTCAGGCTTCTGTTCATGCAGCTCTGCTAACGCCGTGGCGGGTTCGAGTTTCGTGCTGCTCATGGAGTCACCTCTCGGGGTCCTGTTCGGAGCGCTTGGCTCCGGGACTGGGATGCGGGAATGAGCGCCAAAGGAGTGAAAGTGACTATAGTCTGCGACTCTCGGCGTTGTCAAGGCAGCGTCGGGCACGGAAGTTGTGGAAAACAATGGCCAAACGCACGCCGGATCCCCGGACCACCGCTTGCGCAATACGCGGCATCTGCTATGCTCATTTTCTAGGGTATTCATGCTAAGACGGCTCTTCTTCCTTTTCACATCGTTCGGATGGGGGCCCTTCTTGGGGGGCCTCTTGGTGCTTATCGCCACATCTGCGCTTTCTGCAGAACCCCACCGGTATGCCACCGTCCCGGCGTTGACCGTGGGCTTCAATCACGGGGTGTCGATCGGTGGGGTGAGCTACATCACCATCCAGCTCGATCCAGACCCCCAGCATCGAGGCCCGTCGGTACTCTTCAGTGAGCGGGCTTCTGGATCAACGCTCGGCGCCGAATGGAAAGAGGGAGTCCACCGCGCCTTTGCCGCCGCGGCACGCGCGCTGGGTGAAGACCCGCGGAAGTGGACGTTGACGATCAAGCACAGCACCTACACGAGTTCCGCAGAGGGGTCGAGCGCGAGCAGCATCGTGGCGGTCGGGATCATGGCCGCCTGGCGGGGAGACAGCTTGCGCTCCGGCATGGTGCTGACAGGGGTCGTCACGCCGGACGGTCAGATCGTCGAAGTGGGTGAGCTGCCGACCAAGCTGGAGGGTGCAGCAATGGCGCGCATGCACACTATGCTGGTGCCAAAAGGCCAAGCGCGGACGGACGAATGGGATCTCCACCAGCAAGCCGGCGAGAGAAACATGACCGTGGTCGAGGTCGCTTCTCTTCAGGAAGCCTATGAACTCATGACCGGGAAGAGGCCCTGACGCGGGGCTTACGAAGTCTTCGTGTCTGCCAGCAGTGCCACGGCTCGCCGGATCTGCTCTCGGGTCCCCAGCACAACCAAGACATCGCCTTCCTCCAGCCGGACTTCTTCAGACGGGTTCGATTCCGTCATGCCGCCACGGGTCAGGGCGATGACGGACGCCCCAGTGCGAGGTCTGAGGGAGACCTGCAACAGAGTTTTCCCGCGCGCTGGCGAGTCCTCCTCGATCCGGTACGTTTCCACTTCCACATCGGTCAGGGTCCCGCCTCGGAGGTGGTGAGCCAGTTCGGGGAGCTCGCTGCGGCGCAGCAGCGCGTAGCCTTCCCGCCGGACTTGCTCCGCTTTCTGGACGATCAGATCCTGGGGCATCTTGTAGGTACGGAGTACCAAGGCGAAAATTTCGATGGAGGTCTCAAACTCTTCAGGCACGACCTCATTGGCTCCCAATTGATGCAGCTCTTCCAGCTCCTTGAGGTATCGAGTCCGGACGATGATGTGGAGCTGGGGATTCACGCTTCTGGCAATCTGGACCGTGCGCCGAGCCGAGAAGGGGTCCGAGACGGCGACCACTAGCACCCGGGCATCCTCAATCCGCATGTGGTGGAGCACCCTCAGATTGGTCGCATCTCCATAATAGATCGGGACGCCCCGCCGGGACTCCTGTTGCACCTGGTCTCCGTCCAGATCCAAGACCACGTAGGGAATCTCGGTCTCTTCGAGTACCCGGGCTAGGTTGCGGCCATTCAGGCCATACCCGACGACGATGACGTGATCCTTGACCTTGAGATGGCGAATCCCCACCCCGGCCACATGCGCCGTGGTCTGGCCAGGAAACCAGCGGTGCAAGCGCTGGAGGGCTTCCGCGCGCCGGGCGATTCTCGGCCCCCATTGCATGAGGAATGGTGTCACCACCATCGTCAGCACCGACACCGCGAGAAAGAGTTGATAGGGCTCGCCGGCCAGCAGCCCGGCCTCTTGGCCTTCCTGGGCCAGAATAAACGCGAATTCCCCCACCTGGGCTAATGCGATCCCGGCCAGCACTGCTGACCGGGGAGGGTAGCCAACGATCAGCACGGGGACCGCGCCGCAGAGGAACTTTCCGACGAGGACCGCGCCGATTAGCGCCATCACGAGGATCGGATGGGCCGCCAACACACGGACATCCATGAGCATGCCGACCGAGACGAAAAAGAGGCTGTTGAAGCTGTCCCGGAAGGGGAGCACCTCCGCCATCGCCTGGTGACTGTACTCAGACTCAGAGATCACCAGGCCGGCGATAAAGGCGCCCAGGGCGAGTGAGAGCCCGCTGAGTGACGTGAGCCAGGCGATGCCGAGACAAAGCACGATGATGGTCAGCAAAAACAGCTCGCGGCTCCGGCTCCGCACGATATGGTTCAGCAGCCAGGGCACCAGGAACCAGGCCGCCAGGACGATCAACCCGACCATGGCCGCGGACTTTCCCAGCGTGAACAAGACGGTCCCGGCCGCCTCACCGGCCTCGCTGGCCAGGACGGGGGTGAGCAGCATCATCGGGACCACGGCTAGGTCCTGGAAGATCAGAATCCCGATGGTCGCGCGCCCGTGGAGGGAATCGCTTTCCCCTCGGTCCGACAGAGCCTTCAACACGATTGCAGTACTACTCAGCGATACGAGGCAGCCCCAGAAGATCGCCTGACGAGTGGGGAGCCCGGCGGCGACACTTCCGCCCATCACCAGCAGCAGGACGCTGGCCACCTGCAGTGGACCGCCCAGGAGAAGCAGTCGGCGGGAGGCCGCCACGAGAGCCATGGAGAATTCGACCCCGATCGTGAACAACAACAGCACCACCCCGATTTCGGCCATGACGCGAACCTGGTCGAGGTCTGACACCAGGTTCAATCCGTATGGTCCGATGAGCGCGCCCGCGGCCAGAAACCCCGCGATCGAGGGTAACCGGAGTTGGTGGAACACGAACACGACCGCGATCGACACCGTGAAGATCATCAACAGGTCGTTGATCGCATGATAATCGGTCACGATTGGTCCCCCTTGAACGGCACCGCCCCAACCCGCCCCCGACTATACACCATTCCGTTCCTTGTCTCCGCGAAAATGCTCATGTTAATCTGCAAAAAAGTGCTGAGCGATGAGGACTGAGGACTGAGCGCTGAGGAAAGTAAGATTTGGAGATTGTCGATTTGGTGATTGCAAGAGATCTCCAGATCACCAAATCACCAGATCTAAACAACTTTCCCTTGGTCCTCAGCACTACAGGATGTTGCGCGCCATCATTTTTGATTTTAACGGGGTCATCGCGGACGACGAGCCTCAGCACTTCCTGGCTTTCCAGCAGGCCCTGCGCGAGCACGGGCTCAGTCTGACGAAAGACGACTACTATGGGACCTACCTCGGCATGGACGAACGCCACTGCGCCGAGGCGCTGGTGAAGTGCGTCACCGGCGCACGCGATCCCGCGCGCGTGCAGGCCATCGTGGACCGCAAAGCGGCTCTATTCAAGGACCAGACGGCCAGGCACAGGCCTCAGTTGTTTTCGGGGATTGTAGAGTTCGTCACACGGGCGAAAAGGCGTTACAGGCTCGCGATCGCGACGGGGGGGCACCGGGAGCAGCTTGAGTTCGCCTTGCAAGACACGCCCATCGAGCACAGCTTCGACGTGATCGTGTCCGCCGAAGACACGCCGATGGGTAAGCCGGATCCAGCCATCTACCACCGGGCTCTCAAGCTGCTCAACCGAGCGGAGCCCCGACCGCCCTTGATCCAGGGGGCGGAGTGTCTCGTGATTGAGGATTCGCGGGCAGGGATTCGAGCTGCCGTTGCGGCCGGCATGAAGGTGATCGGCCTGTCCACGACCTACCCACCCGAGCAGCTTATTGAAGCGCACCTGGTGCTACCGAGCCTCGAAGGAACCCCGCCGGAGCAATTCGAGAGACTCTTCCCACCGCAACACCAGGGTTGAAGGCCGAGGGCCGAGGCTTAATGTTCTGAAACGGGTGCTCGTCCGGCGGCCATGAGCTCCGTGGCCTGATTCCGTACGGCCCGCAGCCAGACCTCGAACGCCAGGAGGGCCCACAGGCGATGGCCATGGTCCCTGATCCCTTCCGTGTGCTCGCGAACCAGCACCTCGACATAGGGCAGGTGAAGATATTCGCTCGAGAGCGCTCGCGGTGAGAGCAGCAGGTCCCGGAGGGACTCGCGAAGCTCGCCTCGGAACCAGGCTCCCAGGGGGACCCCGAACCCCCGCTTCCTGCGCTGCAGTATTTCGGCGGGAAGGAAGTCCGCGAAGCACGATTTGAGGATCTGCTTGGTGGTTCCCCAGCGGAGCTTGTACTGATCCGGGAGCCCCGCAACATACTCGGCCAATGGGAGATCCAGGAAGGGTGAGCGACCTTCAAGCCCATGAGCCATGGTCGAGCGGTCCATCTTGACCAAGAGATCATCGGGGAGATAGGTCCTGAAATTCAGGTAGAGGAGCTTCGCCAACCTCGAGCACGAGGCCATCTTGTCCAGGATCTCTGCGGGGTAACCGATGCCTGGCGCCAGCATGTCGGCAAAGATCTCCGGGCGCAATAACCGCGGGAGGTCTTCGTCGAAGATCGAGACCCATCGTTGCATCCGCCCGATCAGCGGCTCTCCGGAAGCGGCAAAGAACCGCTGAGCGCGGCGAAGCCAGTGGTGATACCGTTGGGGCTCATGGATGAGGGCCAGGGCACTGGCGCAGAGCCTTGAGAGAGACCGCGGAATGTACTCGGCCGCCATGGCGGCCTGAAAGCGGAGATATCCCGCGAAGAGCTCGTCTCCCCCATCACCGTTGAGCGCCACGGTCACGTGTTGTCTGGTTAAGCGCGCGACAATGTAGGTTGGGATCGCGGATGGATCCCCGAAAGGCCCGTCATGGTGCCAGACGAGGGGTTCGATCAGATCGAAGGCCTTCGGCTCGACGACGAACTCCGTGTGGTCCGTGCCAAAGTGCCCCGCCACGAGTCGGGCATACCGAGTTTCGTCGAAGCCCGGCTCTCCAGCAAATCCGAGGCTGAAGGTTTTGACCCGTTGGTCCATTAATCGGCTCATGAGCCCCACCACGATGCTGGAATCGACGCCGCCGCTCAGGAATGCGCCCAGTGGGACATCGGCGACCAGTCGTTTCCGTACCGCTTCAGTAAGAAGTGCTCGGACCTGAGCCGCAGCTTCAGGCGGGGAAGGGTCGGGTTGAGGCGAACGGGGGAAGGTGAGATCCCAGTAGCGCCGGATCTCTTCACGCCCCTTGGTCTCCACTGCCATGGTGTGGGCGGGCGGGAGCTGCGCGATCGCCTGGTAGAAGGTCCTTCCGGGCGGCGGGTAGCCGAAGGCGAAATAGTGTGGAATCGCCTCGAGCGACAGCGTGGCGGAGACCGCCGGATGCCGAAGGATGGCCTTCACCTCGGATGCAAAGACGAACGTGGACCCGGCCCAGGCATAATACAGCGGCTTCTTTCCCACGCGGTCTCGGGCCAGAAACAAGCGCCGGCGGCGTCTGTCCCAGAGGGCGAAGGCGAACATCCCGTCGAGTTCGTTCACACACTGATCTGCCAGCTCCTCATAGAGATGGAGGATCACCTCCGTATCCGAATGAGAACGAAAGACCCGGCCTCGAGCCTGGAGGCGCGCACGCAACTCTCGGAAGTTGTAGATCTCTCCGTTGAAGACGAGCCAGAGCGTGGCATCATGGTTGGACATCGGCTGATTCGCGTTGGGGCTCAGGTCGATGACGGCCAGCCGACGGTGACCGAGGCCTACCGCGGGGCCTGACCCGGAGTCGTTGCCTGAATGGAAAAACGTCCCCTCTCCATCCGGGCCCCGATGTGCGAGGCTCGCGGTCATGCGACGGAGGACGTCCGGGGCCACGGGCATGCCCTCGAAGTTCACGACCCCACAAATCCCGCACATCGTGCCGTCCTCTCAGATCGAGTTTCTGCAGAAGCCCGTTTGGCGCAAGGCCGGACCCTTAGGCCCGCTGGTGAGAGCTATACCAGGGGATGGCCGCATCGAGGCCCTGCGCGACCGTGTGACTGGGGGCGTAGCCGAGCAGCCGTTTGGCCTTCGTGATGTCAGCCTGGGAATGCCTGACGTCTCCGGGTCGAAACGGCCCGAATTGGGGCTCCACCCCTCGAAGATCGGGCCGCGCCTCCTGCAGACGATCCCGGATCAGTCGGTACAGGTCCAGCAGAGTCACCCGCTCGCCCACCGCGATGTTGTAGACCGTATTCACCGCCTCCGGAGCGTCGGTGGTGGCGGCCAAGAGGTTGGCCTGAAGGACATTGTCGATGTAACAGAAGTCTCGGCTGGTTTGACCGTCCCCGTTCACCACGCAGGCCTTCCCAGTCAGCAGATTGGCGACCCAGATTGGAATCACCGCAGCATAGGGACCCTCCGGGCTTTGCCTGCGTCCGAAGACATTGAAGTAGCGAAGCCCCACACACTCCATGCTGTAGGCCTTCCCAAAGACATCAGCATAGAGCTCGTTCGCGCGCTTCGTGACGGCATAGGGCGACAGCGGCCTCCCGATCGCTTCTTCGCCCTTCGGGAGCCCGGGGTGATCTCCGTAGACGGCGCTGGAGCTGGCATAGACGAACCGCTTGAGCTTAGCATTCTTGGCCGCCATCAGCATGTTAACAAAGCCATCAACATTGGACCGGTTGGTTGCCTGCGGGTCAGCGAGTGAGCGAGGGACCGAGCCCAGCGCGGCCTGGTGGAGCACCGTGTCAACGCTCGCGCAGGCCTTCGCGCAGTCTCCCGGCACCGCGATATCTCCCTCGATGAAGGTGAACTGTCTCCAGCGCTCGGACCCGACCGTTCGCCGCACGTCCTCCAGGTTCTGCGGTGACCCGGTTGAGAAGTTGTCCAGTCCAACCACCCTTTGACCGCATTGCAACAGCAGCTCGAGCAGGTTTGATCCGATGAATCCTGCCACACCGGTGACCAGCCACCGGCGTGGCGCGGCCGCGACCCGTTGTCTCACGATCTCGAAGGCGGTCATGGGCGTCGCCTCGACAGGTCCAACTGTTGGGGACTCAATCGTGTTCACCGTGTGGGACGGGAGGACGTTGCCGGCCGCATGAAGGGAGGATCGCCATGGTCCATCCGGTACAGGACGAGCGGATCCAGTTTCTCGGAGCGGGACAGGATTTCAGTCCCTCCGTCCTCTGTCGGGTGGAACACGTCCAAGGCCCGGCTCGCGTGATAGGCGCACCCGTGGGGTGCCAGTTTCTCCCGAAGCTCTTCGGGTGGTTCCCAGTGGCCGGTGAGGAGAGCGGTACGGGCAGGGTTGCGCCGGCTGAACATGAACGAGAGATGGTCCGGATACCAGTCCGCACCTCCAGTGGCATAGGAGACGAACAATCGCGCCTTAGCGGTGGCGGCGAGCTCAGACAGATATCCGTTGGTCAGGAAGCCGTTCTCGCCGACGTCGAGCCAGCGACCCGGATGTGAGAGAGGCGCATGCGCGGCGTAGGTCCGCACCTCCAGGAGCTGTTGCTGGGAGGCCAGCACCGTGGCGATCGGGCCGTAACGCCGGACTAACTCCGCGATCACACCGTCCTTCACAGCCGAACGGCCGGAGTTGGTCGGACCACTGTCCACATGCACAAGCGTGTTCCGGCCTCGATCCGCGACCAGGTAGCAGTTGCGCGGCATCCCGAGATCACAGGGATCTTCCCCGAAAAACGGCACTGAGACGACTGCTCCGCCCTCGAACTTCCATGCTTCTCCGTGTGCCAGCTCAAGGACCCGGGTAAATCCGAGCTCCCGGAGCAGCGAGAGGTAATCGAAATACAAGGCCCGCCGGTTTTTCCGACTTGGAACGACGACCGGAATATCTTTCGGCAGGTGCAGGAGGGACCGCGGGTCGACATGATCATCGTGGTCATGCGTCAGAAAAACGGCGGCTGGGCGGGGAAGCAGCGAGCCCCACAGCGAGGGAACTGGCGACTCGGCGAACCAGGGGAGCAGCCACGGATCGAACAGAAAGAACTGATCCGCCTGCCGGTAGAGCAACGCTGCGTGGCCGAGGTGGACGAGATCGCGATCGCGGGTTGCCGACAGCCACTGCTCCCTGACAGACGCTCGTCCTGCAACGGTGAGGCACTCGTGTGTCTGGAGAAGCTCCATCAGGCGGATCAGGTGCCGTTCCAAATCGCGGCCGGATGCCGCGGCCACTGTTTGCAGCTCCGAAGCCGTGTGTGTGCCGTCCAGGTACCCAAGGAATTTCCCGACCACGGGACCGATGGGGCGCTCGAAGCCCAACGGGATGGCTTGTCGGGCCACGGCGTTGAAGATCCGCAGTCCGGCATAGGTCACGGTGGCCGACTTGGATGGATCCAGAGGAAACTCCCAGAAGAAGGTCCCATCCGGTTTGCGTCCACAGCGAATGTGCGCGCTCAGATGCGGCCGTGACTGCACCAGTTCTGCATAGGCATCCTCCAACCGGGCGCTGCGCAGAGGGTCATCCAAGGGGGCACGGCGGGAAAAAACGTCGCTGATGGCAGTCTCAATCGCGCTCAGCAACAGGCTGTGGGCCTCCTGCAGGCTGGCCACGACCTCGGGAGCCACCCCGCCGATGTAGGGGAAGGGACCCGGCGGTTCCGCACTCTCGAGCTGGACCCAAGCCCACGGCACCAGTCCGATGTAGTGGTCTCTCTTGAATTGGTCCCAGATTGCCATCACTTGTTAGTCCTGAGGGGACTGGCTCCGCCGTCTACCTCTCGACGTTGGTAGGGCTCCTGAGCTAGTCGAAGGACGGCGGTGCCTGTCCCCTTGACCCCCCGCTGATCCTCGGCTCGAAGAGGACCTGAACAACGTTCCCATCGGGATCAGCCACGTAGAATGAATAACTGCCGTCCCGGTGGCCCTTCGGGCGGTGTACGATCTTCGCCGCAGCCTTCTCGGCCCGTTCGAACATCCGGTCCACGGTGTCCGGCGACTCCATGATGAACCCAAGATGATCCAGGAACTGGCCGCGCGGTGGCTGGTAGTCGGCCAGCTCCGATGGAGGAATCTGGTGCAACGCGAGGTTGTCGAGGCCCGAGCTCAGGTATAGGTTGTCCGCATCAGGTTGCCAGACCACCTTCATCTCGAAAAGCCCTTCATAGAAGGCTCGGGACCTCGTAAGGTTGGTCACGCGCAACGCAAGATGCCGCAGCCCTCGATTCACCCGAGTCGTCATACCCAGACCTTTCAGGACTGAGGACTGAGTGCTGAGGACTGAGTTCAGAATTTTCCCGCTCAGTCCTCATTGCTCAGTCCTCAATTGAGTTCCCAGTCCTGAGCGCTCAGTGCTCGTCTCTATGTTTTAGGTATAGTAGGCTCGCCTCCTTCTGCCGTCAATCGGAAAGCTATGCCTCTACACACGTCTGTGCACGTCCCTGGACGGCGCAGGGCTGCCCGCTCTCTGGTCGATTCGGTCTGAGCAGTATGATAGCATCCCGCTGGGCCCTGTGGGGTGTGTGCTCAGCTATGAACCTGTTCATCCACAAACGAACGAGCGGAAGATAATGGTGAGACCGAACCTGGCGACGCGATGGGTCGTCGCGTTCCTGATTGCGACGTCCGGACCGGCGATCGCCGCCACGCCGCCGGAGACTCGGGGTAGAGACGGAGCGCCGATGGTCCTGGTGCCAGCGGGGCCCTTCCCCATGGGAGTGCCCCCAGGCGACCGCGATGGCGGCCGAGACGAATATCCCCGCCATGAGGTGTTTCTGGATACCTACTCGATCGATACCTTTGAGGTGACAAACGGCCGATACCTCGAGTTTGTGAAGGCCACCGGTCACCGCGCGCCGCAGCACCCCAACGACCCGAGCCGAAATCTCTGGCAGGGCGGCCTTATGCCGGAGTCAGTTGCCGACCGGCCCGTGGTCAACGTGGACTGGTTTGACGCCGGAGCCTACTGTCAATGGGCCGCCAAGCGGTTGCCGACCGAGGCCGAATGGGAAAAAGCGGCGCGCGGTACCGACGACCGCCGGTTTCCCTGGGGAAACGTCGAACCCACCCACCGGCACCTCAACTACAACCAGCGCTGGCAGGGTGAGAAAACCTTGATGCCTGTGGGCAGTTACAAGGCCGGCACGAGCCCCTACGGCGCCCACGATATGGCGGGCAATGTCTGGGAATGGGTGGCCGACTGGTATGACCCCCTCTATTATGAAAAAAGCCCGCCACGAAACCCCACCGGCCCCGAGACCGGCACCCAGAAGGTGCTGCGTAGCTCCGGCTGGGAGGTCGAGACGCCGCTGGTCCGGTCCTTCACGCGAGTGAACAGCGACCCGCTGAACCGCAACGCCTCAACCGGCTTCCGGTGTGCGGCCGATGCCGCAGGCAAGTAAAGCCTTCACAGTAAGGAGGCTTGCCGGGCCGTCTCACCCGAATTGGTGGCGCCACTCCCTCGACTGTCCCGTCGGCTCGCTCCAGCCGCGACAGCCTTGGCGGAGGTGGATTTCCCCTTTCAACCAACCCTCCCCTTTAGATGTGATTAATGATACCCTGTGCCCCAGGCCAGTGCTCGCTTGCGAGCAAGCCTCTAATTGGGGGAGGGCTCCCCAGATTCCACTAGGTGACGCGCTAGCCGACTGAAGCGCTACAGATGATCAGTGAAGCTGACACCTGCCGGAAGTATGTTCTGCCGAAGCTTGTCGCCGCGGGCTGGGACAATGACCCGCATTCCTTCACCGAGCAGAAAACCTTCACAGACGGACGAATTGTCGTAATCGGCGATAATGTCCAGCGTCGGCGCCAAAAGCGGGCCGACTATCTCTTGCGGTACACTCGCGACTTCCTCATTGCCGTTGTCGAAGCCAAGGCGGCGTACAAATCTCCCGCCGACGGGCTTCAGCAGGCCAAAGAATACGCCCAGATGCTCGCGCTCAAGTTCGCCTATTCCACGAACGGGCACGGTATCGTCGAGTTTGATTTCCTCAGCGGCAAAGAAATAGAGATCGAGAGCTTCCCGGCACCCGACGAGCTATGGCGTCGCCTGCGGCAGGGGGAGGGTCTCAAGGATGAGAAAGCGGCCGAGAGGCTGCTGACGCCCTCCAACCACCTATCGGGTAGGAGCCCGCGCTACTACCAGGAAACCGCGATCAACCGAGCGGTCCAGGCCCTTCTTCAAGGCAAACGGCGCGTCCTGCTGACCATGGCCACCGGTACGGGAAAGACCATGGTGGCCTTTCAGATCTGTTGGAAGTTGTGGAGCGTACGCTGGAATCGCATGGGCGACTATCGTCGGGCGAAGATTCTCTACCTGGCTGATCGCAACATCCTGATCGACGATCCGAAAGACAAAATCTTCGCCCCTTTCGGTGATGCGCGTTGGAAAATCGAAAACGGGGAGGCGAATAAAGGCCGGGAGATGTATTTCGCCATCTATCAGGCGATTGCAAAAGACGAACGCCGCCCAGGACTCTATAGAGAATACGCCCCTGACTTCTTCGATCTGATTATCGTGGACGAGTGCCACCGTGGGAGCGCGCGCGATGAGAGCAACTGGCGTGAGATCCTGGAATACTTCGAGCCGGCCTATCAACTCGGAATGACAGCAACGCCCCTCCGCGAAGACAATCGGGACACCTACGCCTATTTCGGCGCACCGGCGTACACGTACAGCCTGCGCCAGGGGATTGAGGACGGCTTCCTGGCGCCCTACCGGGTTCATCGGATCATCACCACCTGGGATGCCGCGGGCTGGCGACCGAGTCAAGGAGACCTTGACCGGTACGGACGAGCGATTCCCGACCAGGAGTACCGCACGCCCGATTTCGAGCGAGCCGTGGCGCTCCGAGCAAGGACCGAGGCCATCGCGCGCAATCTCTCGGACTTCATGAAAAAGAACGATCGATACGGGAAGACGATCGTCTTTTGCGTGGACCAGGAGCACGCGGATGAAATGCGGCGGGCCCTGGGCAATCTGAATGCCGACCTGGTCCAGCAGCATCCCGACTACGTCTGCCGTATCACCTCTGAAGAGGGAGACATCGGTCGGTCGCACCTCGGCCGGTTTCAGGAACTGGAGACGTTGACCCCGACTGTGGTCACCACCTCGCAATTACTCACAACGGGTGTGGACGTACAGACCTGCAAAAACATCGTGATCGCGCGCGTCATCAGTTCCATGACGGAGTTCAAGCAAATCATCGGGCGGGGCACGCGGGTCCGTGACGATTACGGGAAACTGTACTTCAACATCCTTGACTACACCGGCTCAGCGACGCGCTTGTTCGCGGACCCTGATTTCGATGGCGACCCCGTGGTGGTGACAGAGGAAAAGACCGACGAAGCGGGGGTCACCATCCCGACGACCTATGAAATCGTCGGGGAGCAGCCCGTCATGGCCGAGCGAGAGGAACAGTTTGAGACGGCTTCAGTGATTTCGGATGACGCCGAGGGAGCGGGACGCAAGTTCTACTTCGATGGTGGCCAGGTCGAGGTCGCGGCCCATCTTGTCTATGAGCTGGATCCGGACGGCAGGCAACTCCGGGTGGTGAAGCTCACCGACTACGCGGCCGACAAGGTGCGAACACTCTATCCTTCGGCGGCAGACCTTCGCCGCCACTGGTCCGACCCGGCACGACGAGCCGAGATCATTTCCAAGCTCGAAGAGCGCGGGATTGACTTTGAGCAGTTGGCGGCTGCCGCGAACCAGCCCAATGCCGACCCGTTTGACCTACTCTGCCATCTCGCGTACAACGCGCCCATTCGATCCCGTCGGGAAAGGGCCGACCGGCTGCGAAAGGAAGAGAAGGCGTTCTTTGAGCGGTTCAAGCCCGAGGCTCGTGCCATTTTGAACGATCTTCTGGAGAAGTACGCCGAGCACGGGACGGCGCAATTCCTGATCCCGGATGTGCTCAAGGTGCCACCGATCTCCGACCGGGGAAACGTGATCGAGATTGCAGGCATGTTTGGCGGGCCTGAAAAACTCAAGGAAGCGGTCAATCAGCTGCAGAACCTCCTCTATGCCGCTTAAGAGGCAGAAAAGTTAAATAAAATTTAGCTTTTCTACATGTTAGTTTTTAATTCTTGCAAATTTACTAAGTTTAATTTAGCATTTATGCATGGCAAAGAAAAACAACAGGTTGGACCTCCTATATGTGCTGGCCGAAAGTCAGGGAGGCTATTTCACCTCGGCAGATGCGTCAGCGCTGGGCTATACCACTGCCCACCAGCATTTCCATGTCAAGCGGGGAAATTGGGTGCGCGTAGACCGCGGCATCTTCCGGCTGAAGCGTTTCCCTTCATCCAGCCACGAGGACATGATCCGTTGGTGGCTCTGGAGTCGGAAAAGGGGGGCGATCTCCCACGAGTCAGCCGCGGCGGTCTATGAGCTCGGAGACGTGCTTCCCTCGAAGACGCACCTGACCGTGCCACCGGCGTTTCGCAAGAAGGCCCCCACCGCCGTCGTGCTACACAAAGCTTCTCTTGCGGAGAAGGACGCGGAAATGCGCGAAGGCTTCCGTGTCACCACGCCGCTTCAGACCATCCTCGATCTGGCGCAGGAGCTTCTGGACCCGGAGAGGCTGACAGCGGTGGTCAAAGATGCAATACGGAAAGGTCTGGTGGAGAAAAAAAGGCTGCTTGACAGTCTGGCGAAGATGCCCAAAGGGATTGATCCGTCCACGCAAGTGACCCTGCAACTAGCCATAAGAGAAACGTAATGCGCTACGAAACGCCCACCGCCTTTCGTCAGGCGCTGGAGGAGAGGCTCAGGCAGCGTGAACGAGACACGAGGGAACCGCTCGTCCGAATGCGCAAGAGATTGGTCTTCGAGCGGTGCATGGAGAGGCTGCAGAAGAGGAGCGATAGTCCGTGGATTGTGAAGGGAGGTTTCGCGCTCGAACTGCGGCTAGGCATGCAGGCCCGTATGACCAAAGACCTCGATCTCGGTGTGGACATAGGTTATTTCGGCGGAAAAGAGCTTTCTTCCACCGAGGTGGCGCGGAGATTGCGCGAAGAACTGACTGTTCCCGGTGAGGATTGGTTTACCTTTGTCTTGCCTCAAGCAGCGGAGCAGAGCATACAGATTCCGGGGGTCCAGGCATATCGATTTGCCGTTGAAGCCCGTCTCGATGGCCGTGAGTTCGAGAAAGTCAAGGTGGACGTGGGAATCGGGGACCCATTGATCCCGCCCCTTGAAGAGCTGAGGGGAAGCGACATTCTGTCTTTTGCAGAGGTCGCGACGCCAACCATACGGACCACGTCCCGAGCGCAACATTGGGCGGAAAAGGTGCATGCCCTGACCCGCCCATTCGACGATAGGATCAATACAAGGATCAAAGATCTGGCGGATCTCCTGCTGCTCATGAATCTCGGCCTTCCTGAACCCCATGTCGTCAAACGGGCGGTCAACGAAATCTTCGCAGCGAGGCGTACACATGAGATTCCCAAGGCGATCGAGACGCCGCCTGTGACCTGGGCGTTTTCCTTTTCCACCATGGCGGTCGAACTGGGACTCTCCGAGAAAACGCTGGAGGGTGTCACGGCTCGGCTCAATCAATACTGGACGAAGCTTCTTTCGTAAACTGCCGTATGGCACGGACTAAACAGACCGCACAATCCCTCACGACCGCCCAGCAACTCGGGAGCCTCATCAAGTCCGCGCGCGACATCATGCGCAAGGATAAGGGGCTCAATGGCGATCTCGACCGCCTCCCCCTGCTCACCTGGATCATGTTCCTCAAGTTCCTCGACGACATGGAGCTTATCCGCGAGCACGACGCCAAGCTCGCCGGGAAGCGCTATCGGTCGGCGATCGACTCGCCCTATCGTTGGCGAGATTGGGCCGCTAATCCCGCTGGAGTCACCGGTGACGAACTGCTCACCTTCGTCAACAATGACGATGCCATGCGTCCTGATGGGAAGAAAGGTGCGGGCCTCTTCGCCCACCTTCGGGGTCTCCAGAGCCGCAACGGCGACGACCGACGCGACGTCATCGCCACCGTCTTCAAGGGCGTGGACAACCGGATGAAAAGCGGGTACCTGCTGCGCGACGTGCTCAACAAGGTCAATGGCATCCACTTCACCTCCAGCGAAGAAATCCACACCCTGGGCCATCTCTACGAGTCCATGCTGAAAGAAATGCGCGACGCGGCCGGCGACTCCGGTGAGTTTTACACCCCCCGTCCGGTCGTCCGTTTCATGGTCGCCGTCACCGATCCGCGCCTCGGCGAAACAGTCCTCGACCCCGCCTGCGGCACCGGTGGCTTCCTGGTCGAGAGCTATCTTCACTTGGAAAAACAGTGCAAGACTGTGCAGCACCGGCAACTGCTCCAGACCCGGAGCCTCTTTGGCGGTGAAGCCAAGCCGTTGCCGTACCTCCTTGCCCAAATGAACCTGTTGCTGCATGGGCTGGAGTCCCCACAGATTGACCCTGGTAACTCGCTCCGATTCCCACTGAAAGAAATCGGCGACAAGGACCGCGTGGACATCATCCTCACCAATCCGCCCTTCGGTGGCGAAGAAGAACGGGGCATCCTCTCCAACTTCCCGGAGGACAAGCAGACGGCCGAGACCGCGCTGCTCTACCTCCAGCTCATTATGCGTAAGCTGAAACGCCCCGGCGCTCCCTCTCCTTCCGGGAGAGGGAATGGGGTGAGGGGCGGTCGGGCCGGAGTCGTCGTCCCGAACGGCACGCTCTTCGGCGACGGCGTCTGCGCCCGGATCAAGGAGGAACTGCTCAAGGAGTTCAACCTCCACACGATCGTGCGGCTGCCTAACGGCGTCTTCTCGCCCTACACCAGCATCCCCACCAACCTGATGTTCTTCGACCGGTCAGGCCCAACTAAAGACATTTGGTACTACGAGCATCCGCTCCCCGAAGGCCGAAAGCAGTACACTAAGACCCAGCCGCTCCAGTTCGACGAATTTGCTCCCTGCCTCGCCTGGTGGAAGAAGCGCGAGGACAACGAACGCGCGTGGAAAGTCTCGGCCGCCGATGTACTGGACAAAAACTGCAACCTCGACATCAAAAACCCGCGCGGCAAGGAAGACATCACGCATCTTCCGCCCGAGCAACTTGCCGACGACATCCTGAAGAAGGAACAGCGCATCGCCGAGATCATGGGCGATATTAAAAAGCTACTGGCACGGGCAGGGCAATGAAAAATCAGTGGAAGCAGACGAAACTTGCTGAAGTCCTCACTCCTGTATCACGGCCTGAGAGTGTAGACCCGACGAAAGAGTATAAGCTACTTGGAATTCGGTTGGATGGCGGCGGACCCTTCTTGCGAGAAACTGTCACGGGCTCTCAGAGTGCAGCCACTAAGCTGTTCAAAGTTGAGACAGGAGATTTCATTTACAGCCGCCTGTTCGCGTGGCGTGGAGCCTTTGGTATGATTGGGTCTGACCTTGATGGCAGTTATGTCTCAGGCGAGTTTCCCACGTTCCAGCCGGTTCCCGATAAGATCGACACCAAATTCATACGGTTCTGGTTTCGTTTGCCTTCAACCATCGAGAGAGTTGAGGCCGACTGCAGCGGGAGTACACCGTTAACTCGCAATCGGTTCAAGGAGAACTTCTTTCTAGACCTAGAAATCACCCTTCCGCCGCTCGCTGAGCAGCGGCGTCTCATGGCACGGATCGAAGCCCTCGCCGCAAAGATTGAGGAAGCCCGGACTCTCCGCAAGGAGACAGTGGAGCAGACCGACGCGATATTGCGTTCCGCCTCTTCGCAACTTTGTCGATCCTTGCAGTCCTCCTGTGTGACCATTGAACGTCTGGTAGGACCTGAAGGACTCCAGAATGGCAAGTCGGTCAAGCCTTCTGCTGAGATAAATGGCGTGCGTTGCCTTGCCCTTTCGTCGATGCGCCGTGGTCACATTGATGTGGGGGATAGTAAGCCCGTACCCCTGACCAAACGAGAGGCCGAACCCTTTCTTGTCAGGAAGGGCGATGTTTTTGTAATGCGAGGAAGCGGCAGCAAAGCGCTATGTGGTCAAGCGGGGATAGTTACTCTACACACTGAGGCGGTCATATTCCCGGACCTTTTCATACGCGTTCGGCTTCCGACGGCGGCAATACTACCGGAGTTCTTTGTGGCTGTTTGGAACTCGCCCTCAACTCGTGAGCAACTCGAAGAGCGAGCAAAGACAACCTCCGGAATTTGGAAGGTTAATCAGGGCCATATTGCATCAACTTCGATTGCGGTTCCGCCGCTGGTAGAACAGCGACTCATCGTAGAATACCTCGACGGCTTGCAGGCGAAGGTGGACACGCTGAAGAAGCTACAGGCCGAGACCGCCGCCGAACTCGACGCGCTGCTCCCCTCCATCCTCGACAAGGCTTTCAAAGGGGAGTTGTAGGTGGCGCCCCAGCCCCCCCCCGCCAGCGCCAGTTTTTGGATTTCATCGCCGGCTACACCAGGCTGCTCGGGTTCCCTCCCGCGGAAGCCGACATGCAGCGGTTCTTCAAGGTGACTCCGCCCTCGGTGCACCAGATGGTGCTGACATTGGAGAAGCGAGGGTTCATCACGAAGGTGCCGGGACAGGCTCGGTCCATACGTCTGAACTGGCAGGATGAGAGCCTCGCTGAATTCGGAGGCTACGCGGTAACCAGGCGCAAGAGGATCAGACCAAACGACAGGCTCGAATTACTGGTGCGACATTCAGAACGGCAGGTGCTGCTCGATGGCGCGCTCCTCCCGTCCGATTTGGAGCAGCGCATCCGCCTCGGCGGCGCGCGGAAGGACGGGACGGTGGCGCGGTTCACGCTCGATGACCTGGATGAGCTGGCGGGATACGTCGCAGCGGACACCAACCACAGCAAAGACGAGAAAGCACAAATGGAACTGGATCGCCTCTACGAGCGCATTCAAGGGCTGCTGGATACTCACACCGACGAGGATGAATCGTAGGATAACCGCCGCTGAACTTGGCGCGCTGCTCCCGTCGGTCTTGGACAAGGCGTTCCGTGGGGAGTTTTGAGTGTAGCAAAGTGCCTGCAAAGTCTCTATCTGTCAATCTGGCTCGATGAGTTGATAGAGGTCTCGGCGGGCTTTTAGAAACCCAAAGCCTTTCCTTTTCTCTTGTGACACCATAGAATGCAGCTATGCCTGACGTAACCCGTTTCCCGAATGCTCCGATCACAGAAGCTTTGTTGGACATCCGTGTGAAGCTGCCGGCCGACGTAACCCTCACGAGGCTAGCGACCTTCCATGACGACGTTCGGGAGCAGTACCCCGTGAAACGTGAGCGTGTGCATTGGGAAGGGAGTCTCCACTTTGAACCGGGCATTATTCCGGAGATGCGCCCTCCATCAGGCGGACCAGATGGATATCTCTTCACTTCCGCTGATGGCAAACAAATTGTGCAGGCACGGCTCGATGGTTTCACGTTCAACAGGCTCAAACCTTACGATAGGTGGGAAACCTTCCGCGACCAGGCGAAAGCCCTCTGGCAGGCGTATCTGCAAGTCGCCTCGCCTGAGAGCGTCACTAGGCTAGCCCTTCGCTACATCAACCGCATTGAGATTCCTTTACCAATGCGCGATTTCAAGGACTACATCCTGACGACACCAGAAATTGCCCCTGGACTCCCGCAGGGGCTGGAGAGCTTCTTCATGAGACTCGTCATCCCGGATCCAAAGACAGAAGCCGTTGCCATCGTCACTGAGACTACCGCGCCGATTTCCGAATCAGCCAAAACGTTGCCGTTCATCGTAGATATTGATGTGTTTCGTGTTGCTGCATTCGGCGCCAGGGATGAGGCGATCTGGAAAACCTTCGAGCAATTGCGCGATCTGAAAAACGACATCTTCTTTAAGAGCATTACACCGTACGCAAAGGAGATGTTCTTATGAGTGTCGCGACGTGTCCGGCTCCGCGGGCTTTGGAGCACATCTCAGCATTGGGAGCAAGTCACGAATGTGGCATTGTCATGCAAGAGTGGCTGAAGGCTGGGGAGCATTACCTATTTCCCGTTACAAGGAGGGCGCAGAATGAAACTGACAAGTTCCGGGCTCTGGCCGAATGGTGGCGAGAAGACACACGTTTCACATCATCGCTGACCGAGCTAGTGCTCCATCCAGCGTACCAAAGGATCATCGGGATGGGGCAGACCGCTCTGCCCTTACTGCTTCGTGAACTGGAAAGACAACCGGACCATTGGTTCTGGGCCCTCACCGCAATCACCGGGGGGGACCCGGTTCGGCCGGAACAACGGGGCAAGGTGAAAGAGATGGCCTGGGCCTGGATCCAGTGGGCAAAGGAGCAGGGGTTGAGCTGGTGAACCACGATATCGAGGGGACCTTCCCCTCCCTATCCCATACAGGCTATTCGCTCACAAGCCCCGCCTCTCCTGACTACAATTGCATCGCTTGGGCCGCCGGTGAAACTGAACGGTGGTGGTGGCCCTCGCGCGGCTCGTTTGCCTATTGGCCGCCAACGGCACCTGTACAGGAAACACTTGAAGCGTTCGTACAGGCGTTCGCCGCCATCGGGTTTGTTCCTTGTGACGATCCGAACTTGGAAGAGGAATTTGAAAAAGTCGCTATCTATGTCGATGCAAATAGGAGACCGACCCACGCAGCACGGCAGCTTCCAAGCGGACGGTGGACGAGCAAACTGGGAAGAGGGGAAGACATTGAGCATGACCTTGCGGGCCTGGTTGGCTCACTATACGGCTCCGTTGGTTGTCTGCTGAAGCGGCGCGTCAAAAGGTAAGGACTGTTCGGCAAGTGGGGTACTACCATTTTCACCAGCATTGCCGCAAATCCTCCTCAGACGGGTAGGGCCCCATGCATCCGTGGCTTGGAGAGAGGAGAAAACGTTCCTTGAGTCTTTCGGAAGTGGTCAGAGTGCGTTCTTGAGGCTCAACCGTTCGGCAGGCTCACGGTGTCCACCTATCTGCACGCGCTGACAGAGGGCTCTATGAACAGGCGGAGCGGAAAGATAGGCTGCAATGACTGAAGCGCAGGGATTTCGGGGCTTGCGAGTTGCCGCCTTCGAGAGCCGGATGGCGGCTGAGATGACCCGCCTTATTGAGCGGTACGGCGGGCAGCCGCTCGTCGCGCCCTCGATGCGCGAAGTCCCGCTTTCGGACAACACGGAAGTCCTGCAGTTCGGCGAGCGACTCCTGAACGGTCAGTTCGACATGGTCGTGTTACTGACCGGGGTGGGGACCCGCGCGATGGTGGAGGTGCTGCGGACTCGCTCCCCGTTGGATCGGATTCGAGCGGCGCTGGGCCGTGTGAGCCTGGTCGCGCGCGGGCCGAAGCCCATCGCGGCGCTGAAGGAGCTGGGACTGACGCCGGAGATTGCGGTGCCAGAGCCCAACACGTGGCGGGACATCCTCGGGATCTTGGATGACCGGAAGTCTGTGTCAGGGCTCCGCATCGGCGTCCAGGAATACGGCGTCTCGAACCCTGAGCTGTTGAACGGCCTGCGGGAGCGTGGCGCGCAGGTCACGCGAGTGCCGGTCTACCGCTGGGCGCTGCCGGAAGATACGGCGCCGCTGCGACGGGTCCTGGACGCGATCCTGCAGGGACAGGTAGACGTGATGCTGGTGACGAATGCGGTGCAGGTGGAGCATCTGGTGGCGTTGCTCGGAGAGCATCAGCAAGTGGAGCAGTTGCGACGGGCCACGCAGCGGATGGTGGTGGCCTCAATCGGCGCCATCGCGAGCGAACGGCTACGCGCCTACAATCTGCCGGTCGATCTGGAGCCCTCCCATCCCAAGATGGGAATCCTGGTGAAAGAGACTAGTGAACGCGCCGTCGCGCTCCTGCGCCAGAAACGCGGAACGATGAGCACTGAATGATGAACGATAGAGAGACCTAATAGCTAGAACGAAGGCCTTAGTTCAGCATTCATCGTTCAGCGCTCTGCGGGAGATCGCGTGCGCAGCGGAAGCCGAGCCAGTTCATCTTGGTCTTGGGATCCGTGCCGTTCCGCTGGGCGGGCCGGACGCTGGGCGTGCTATCGATCCACCCCCCACCTCGAAACGCTTTCTGCGTCCCTTGCTCCGGTCCCCTGGGATTCCGGTCCGGGGCCGTCTTATAGTAGTTCGGGTCGTACCAGTCGGCCGTCCATTCCGCCACATTGCCGGCCATTTGATAGACGCCGTAGGGGCTGACGGCGTTCTCGTACTTATCGACCGAGATAATCGGCGGATAGAGCAGGAGTCGCTCCGGCCGATCCCGAACCGGTCCGGACAATCCCGTACGCCCGAAGTTGGCCCGGCTCAATCCCGCCGGCTGGTTACCCCAGGGAAAGACTCGCCCGTCCTCCCCCCTCGCCGCCTTCTCCCATTCAGCCTCGGTTGGCAAGCGCTTGCCGGCCCACCGACAATAGGCGTCGGCGTCATACCACGTGACATGCATCACGGGGTGACTGGCCATGGATTCCTGAAAGTTCCCCCCATCATACTGCCAGTCCAGGAGAGGCGGCCGATCGGTGGCGAGGACAAACCTGAGGTACTGGACCGTCGTGACTTCGTACTTGTCGATCTCGTAAGCGTCCAGATAGACCGACCGCTGAGGAAACTCGGGCTGATAGGCGTTCCGATCCACCTTCTTGTCGCTGCCCATGATGAACGAGCCGGCCGGAATGTGGACCATCTCATCATGCGCCGGCAACTTCGCGCGCTCTGCCGCGATGGCTTTCCCCTCTGCAGTCCACTCGCGGGCGACGTCTGCGACGTCGAGCGCCCCGGCAACCGCGGTCAGGCCGCCCACTGCAGCGATCACGAGACTCCTGATTAGCGCTCCAGACACCTCAAGCCTTTCTCGCTTTCTCAGGGTTCCTACATCGGCTGATCCGGCTTGCCGGTCTTATTCTGATCATATTCTTCCAACGGCTGGAAATTGACCGGCAGTTGGAATAGAAAATCGGAGAGTGCCCTCAGTCGGACGTTCTTATATTCAACCAACCAGCTACCATCCTTCCGAGCTAGCTTGAGCGGAAACCGGATGTCGGTGGCGAGCCATTGGTAGAAGACGTGCTCCCGATCCTGCTGCCGGACTGTAACCTGGTAGAGCGTGGTCGGATGCCCGTCCAGTGTCTCTGTGCCGATCTCCTCGCGCGCCACCTCTCCCTCCAGACGCTCGCTGACCTTTGGCGCCTGATCGGGATCATACGGGACCGTCTTGAAGTGTTTCATCCGGGAGAGGAGCAACCACATGACCTGCTTGTCTTTGCGGACGATCGTCACGTTCACCGGACCCAGGTCGTGGTGCTCCAGCCTCCACATTTGGTCGCGATAATAGATGTATACCTTTCGGCTATGGCCATTCGTGCGGGTGATCTGGTCTGCGGAGAACTCCAGCGCCCACACGCCGCTCCCGCTGCAGAGCCAGAGCACGCAGAGGATAGTCGCGGTCCATGGTCGAGTCATGGGCGAGAGTCTAACACGGGAAAACGGCGCCGGTCCCTCAGGTGATCCACCGAAGGGTGGTCCGTTCTGGTACGGGATGGGTCAGGTTGGGCATGCCGGCGAGTTGGTCCGCGCGATATTTCTGAAGGCGTCGGTACCAGACCGCCATCGTATCGGACTCCAGACCCAGGTTCATCGTGGTCTTGTGGCGGTGTCCCAACTCCTGCAGTTCAACGATCGCTCGATCCTGCCTGAGGGCGGTGGTGGCAAGGACTCGGGCTAGCCACACCAACGGGAATGCCCAACGCAGAAAATTCCACCCCATCGTGAAGTCCAGCCGCGTCTCATGCTCGCCGATCGGTGTGACCACCACCATGATCGCGCCCCAGCGTGAGCCGACCTCGAACGTCTCGACGTGAATGCCGGGCATCATGAAGTCAATCGTCGTGCGCGCCGGGGCGAGCCTGGGATTGAGCACGCGAAAGACAATGGTGTTGGGCAGCTGGACGTCGCTCGATACGGTTCGGAAGCCTTCTGGGAGGCGAGTGAATTCCTTCGTCTTCTCCCGCGGAACATGCCGCTGGCGAAAGAGCCTGTGGTGGACGTAAGGAACGTGCGCAGGGTCGATGAAATTGTCCACAGCCAGCTCCATCCTGGCCTTCACCGGCAACGATATCCGGAGGAGCGACACAGGACTCGGAACGGACGGGACCGGAAACTTTGGCGGCGGCGTCGAGGGATTCGGGAATCGCTCATGGCTCGCATAGACCCACACCCAGCCGTCCTGTTCCTGAACCCGATAGGACTGGACACCGGGCATCTTCGCGGCTGCGCCGTTGCCTTCCCCTAGGACTGGCACTTCTACACAGGCGCCCGAGAGATTGTACCGCCAGCCATGATACCGGCAACGGATGGAATCGCCCTCCTGCTGGCCTGCCGTCAGTGGTACCCCGCGATGCGCGCAGCGATCCTCGAGCGCATGCACTGCTCCGGAGCTGTCCCGGACCAAGACCAACGGCCGCTCGAGCAGCACGGCGGCCGTCGGTGATCCAAATTTGACTCGACGGCTTTCAGCCGCGATATACCAGTAGCCTTGAAGCAATCGGCCACCTCGGGTCAGGTGTCAGGGTGCTGTGGTCTTGACGCAGTCAACGTGTGTTCATTCGTCGATTATCTCGCCGCATTGATCGTAGCCACGGCGTTACAGCCTACCGGCTGTCCGCCCTGAGGTCAAGGGTGTGGCGCGTTTGGCCCTCCTGTGGGATAATGAAGCCCGACCACGTCACACCATGCAGGCCCTCGTCAAGACAGCTCCTGCGCCAGGACTCACGCTACAGGCGATGCCGGATCCTCGTCCGGGCCCGGCCGAGGCCGTCGTGCGCGTCAAGGCGACGTCGTTGTGCGGCACGGACGCGCACATCTACAACTGGGATGAATGGGCCCAGGGCCGGATCAGACCGCCCAGGATCATCGGCCATGAAATGTGCGGTGAAGTCGTGGAATTGGGTGCCAACGTGACGTCCGTGGCGCCGGGCGACTACGTCGCCGCAGAGTCTCACTTCACCTGCGGGCGCTGTTTTCAGTGCCGGACCGGCCAGGCGCACGTCTGCAAGAACTACCGCATCCTGGGCATCGATGTGGACGGTTCCTACGCCGAGTACGTCGTCCTGCCGGTGCGGGTGCTCTGGAAAACCTCCCGAGACATCCCGCCTGAGTTGGCCTGTCTCCAAGAGCCGCTCGGCAACGCCGTCCACGCAGCGCTGGCAGAGGATCTCACCGGCCATTCTGTCCTGATCACCGGCTGCGGACCGACCGGCTTGTTCGCCGCTGCTGTCGCGCGTGTCGCCGGGGCGTCACTGATCATCGCCTCCGACATCAGCGATTATCGGCTTGCCCTCGCCAAACAGCTTGGTGTGGATCATACCCTGAATGCCAAGACGGACTCGGCGGACTCGATGTCTTCAGCGATCCTTGACATTACCAACGGTGAAGGGGTAGACGCCGCGCTGGAAATGTCGGGACATCCGGCCGCTCTCCATCAGGCGTTCCGGTCCGTCAAGAATGGCGGACGCGTCACGCTCTTCGGCATTCCGACCGGGAAGGTCTCGTTCGACTTGCCAAACGAGATCATCTTCAAGGGGATCCGGGTCTATGGCGTGACCGGCCGCAGGCTCTTTGACACCTGGTATCGGTTGGCAGGACTCTTCATGGCCGGCCTTGACGTCCGCCCCGTCGTCACTCACACGTTTCCGATGGCTGAGTTTGCGCGGGGGTTCGAGCTCATCAACTCTGGCCGGTGCGGCAAAGTGGTCTTAACCCCTTAAAAGAAGTGCTGAGTAACGAGGACTGAGGACTGAGATGTTCGAGCCTCAGTCCTCAGCACTCGGACCTCAGTCCTGGTTGAGAGATGGCGTACGGGTCATTGAAGAAGGTAGTTCAAGAGCAGCTCGCCGAGATTCGAGCCGCGGGTCTTTACAAGGCTGAGCGGCAGGTGTTGGGGCCGCAGGGGGCCGAGATCCGGGTGGCGCAGAGACAAGGGGAGGCACCGGTCCTCAACCTCTGCGCGAACAACTACCTTGGCTTGGCCAATCATCCCGAGGTGCTTGAGGCCGCGGAGGAGGGACTGCAAAAGTACGGGTATGGTATGGCCTCGGTGCGTTTCATCTGCGGAACACAGGACCTGCACAAACGACTTGAACAGGCCCTGACCACCTTTCTGGGAACCGGCGACACGATCCTCTACAGCTCCTGCTTCGATGCCAATACCGGCCTCTTCGAGACCCTCTTGGACGAGCGCGACGCGGTCATCAGTGACGCCCTGAACCATGCCAGCCTCATCGACGGGATCAGGCTCTGCAAGGCAAAACGCTTCCGGTACGCGCATTCCGACATGACCGAGCTGGAGGCTGCGCTCACGGAGGCGGCGGGCTGCCGTTTACGCCTGATCGCCTCGGACGGGGTCTTCTCGATGGATGGAGACCTGGCGCGGCTGGACGAGATCGTGAAGCTCGCTGAGCAGTACGATGCTGCGATCGTCGTGGATGACAGCCATGCCACGGGGGTGCTGGGCAAGTCCGGGCGAGGCACCCCGGACCATTTCGGGGTGGCAGACCAAGTGGATCTGATCACCAGCACGCTCGGGAAGGCCTTGGGAGGCGCCTCGGGCGGCTTTACGTCCGGCCGTGCCGAGACTATTGAGTTGCTGCGGCAGCGGTCCCGCCCCTATCTCTTCTCGAACTCGCTCCCACCTGCGATTGTCGCTGCGGCTCTACAAGCGCTGAAGCTCTCCGCTCAGGGAGAAACACTGCGCTCAGCACTCCGCGACAACACCGCGTTCTTCCGCTCTCAACTGACCTCGCTCGGTTTTAGATTGGTGCCCGGGGTACATCCGATCATCCCCATCATGCTGGGCGACGCGACCCTGGCCAGCCGCATGGCAGAACGCTTGCTCCAGGAGGATGTCTACGTGGTTGGGTTCAGCTACCCGGTTGTACCGAAAGAACAGGCCAGGATTCGCGTCCAGATGTCCGCTGCGCACACGACGGAGCAACTCGAGCGCGCCGTCCGGGCCTTCGCGAAGGTGGGCCGTGAACTGGGAGTCATTCCGTAGTGCCAATGGCTGATGGCTAATGGCTCATGGCCACATGGCTCGGAGTACGCGCAGACGACTGACTGTGAGCGGTGCGGTGGCGCTGCTCGTCGGAGCCCTCGCTGCAGCAGCGTATGTCTTGTCTTTCTTTCCCGCCCTCCAGACTCGCAGCACTGACTTTCTGTTCGTCTCACACCCTGACCAGCACGCACGCTCGACCGTGATCGTCGGGATCGACGAACGGAGCTCCCGAGAGCTCCTGCCGAAGTACGGCCCGCAGGGCAACTGGCCTCGTACGCTGTACGCCAGTGCTCTCACGGCACTGCGACAGGCCGGCGCTCGTCTGGTCGTGCTGGATATCCTCTTCGACGCGACCAAGCCGGAGGACCTTCACGTGGCAGCCGCCATGAAGCGGGCCGGGAATATCATCCTGCCGGTCGTGGCGCAAGGGCCCCTGCGGCGTTCGCCAAAGCCCGGTGTGGCGCTTGAGTTCGAGCAGCTCGTTCGGGCTCCCAGATTGATCACCGAGGCCGCCTCGGCCGAGGGCTTCGTCAATGTGACGCCGGACCCGGATACGGTGGTCCGCAGCCTTCCGCTTCTGGTCCTGGTGAGCAACAAGGAGGTGCCGGCACTGGTGCTGACGACGGTCTCGCGCTTTATCCGTCGCCCAAGCGTCATCGACTCGCCCCCGAGCGAGGCGTTCGTGTACGGGGCAGGCAGGGAGATTCCGGTTGAGCGGTCGGGCCGGATGTTGATTAACTTCTATGGTCAGCCGTCCAGTTCGGAGCGGGGTGGCCCCTTTACGATCATCTCCTTTGCCGACGTCCTCAACGGCACCCTCAATCAAGAATCGGTGCACGACAAGATCGTGCTGATTGGCCAGACCATCCGAAGCCTGGACGAGTTCTCGACTCCTACCACCACCGATGTCAGGATGTGGGGCGTGGAGGTCTTGGCAAACGCCATTGAAACCATCCTTCATCAGCGGTATCTGCTCCCGGCTTCGCCATGGGTGACCGTCAGCTTGATATTGCTGCTGGCGTTGGGGGCTGCCCTGTTGGTCGCGCTGCTCCGGCCTGTGGTTGCCATCGGCTGGGCGTTGGGAATCCTGATTGTCTACGTCCTCGCAGCCGCCACGTTATTCGACGAGGGAATCGTGTTGAATATGCTCTACCCCCCTGGAGCGATGCTGCTGGCCTTCGCCGGGAGCCTGACCTACCGTGTGGTCTTCGAGGAGGCCGAGCAGCGCAGGATTCGGGGCGCCATGGCCCGGTATCTGTCGCCGGCGGTCAGTCAATGGGTGCTCAAGGATCCAGACCGCCTGAATCTCAGCGGCGAGATACGGACGATGACGGTGCTGTTCTGCGACCTGCGAGGGTTTTCCACGCTCTCGCAGCAGCTTAGCCCCCAGACGCTCGTCGCTCTCCTGAACGAGTTCATGACAGCCATGACTGAAGTGGTCTTTCGCTACGAAGGCGTCCTGGACAAGTACATCGGCGACGCGATCATGGCATTCTGGAACGCGCCCATGGAACAGCCGGATCATGCCCGCAGAGCCTGCGAGACGGCTCTGGACATGATTCGAACGCTCCATCGGTTGCAGTCAGAGTGGGCACGGCGCGGAGTGCCTCAGCTCGAGTTAGGCATCGGGATCAATACCGGGCCGATGGTGGTGGGCAATATGGGATCCCGAGAACGTCTGGCCTACACCGTGTTGGGCGATGCGGTGAATGTCGCCTCCCGACTCGAGGGGCTGAACAAAGAGTATGGTACCAGTGTCGTGATCGGCGAAGCCACACGGGCCGCAGCCGGGACAGCATTCACGTATCGAGCTCTTGACGTGGTGGTGGTCAAGGGTCGGAATGAGCCGTTGCTGGTCTTTGAAGTGCTCAGCCGGGCTGGACAACTGGACCCGACTCGAGCTGGCCTCGTGGAGACATACCAGCGCGGCATTGAGCTGTACCGGAACCGGTCCTGGAAGGACGCTGCGGAAGTGTTCCGTGGGGTGCTCGCTCGGACACCCTCAGACGGCCCCAGTGCGCTCTACCTGCGACGCTGCGAAGCGTTCCTGGACACTCCACCGCCGGCCGACTGGGATGGGGTGTATGTCGCCACGACCAAGTAACGCGTCATCCGTCATTAGGGACCACCGGCCACCTGCAACTCCCTCGGTGACAGCAGGATTTTTCCAGGAAGCGGTCCGCTGAACGGCTGGAAGGGTGTGGCACTCCCCCTTTGAACCCTGGCCGTTTTCGGCTCACCGGCTGTGGCTGGGTCCATCTGTTGGGTGACCTCACTCACGACCCGTTCCCCCTTCTTGATCGTCCCGGACAGCTCCTGTTCAAAGACCGGCTTGTACACTGGGTCATCCTTCTTCTCCTTGAACAGGCCAGACAGTCGCACACGGTAGGGTCCCTCCTTGAGCCCTTCCAGCACGAGCGTAAATGGCCCGGTGGCCCCGGCCGGCACCTGGACGAGATGGCTCCCGTCTGTTCCGGCCTCGGTAATAGAGCCAAACACCTGATTGACCTCGATGCCCGGCGTCACGAAACCAGCGACGCGCAGCTGATCTGCCATCAACAACAAGGGTAGCACGCCGGCCGAAGTCGTGACTTTGAGCGCGCTCTGGTTCGTCGCAAACGGATGCGGCGGAGTCGGCTGAGGTTTCCCCGGCTCAAACTTGATCATCTGCCCGGGCTTGAGAGACCGGGGACCGGATCCAGCGACGCGCTCCGCCACTGTGAGCTCACCCGCCTGCGTCCAGCACTCAAAACCGCCGTCGGTATTCTGCCTCGCGCCGATCAAGCCATCGTGGACGCTGGCCGTGACCGCATTGGCCTCCAGCGAGAAACTGGACTGCGGGTCAAGCAAACGCACCACTCGGGCCCAGACAAGGCCGAAGTTGATCCGGATTCCGATGCTCGACTTCTTCTCGCCCACATCGACCCGCTTGATCGTCACATCCGAGTCCGGATACACCTGGAGGGTGCTGCCGTCCAAAAAGGTCACGATCGCAAAGCTTTTGGGCCCGGTCAGAACGCGGTCGCCAGCGCCCACGGTCACGCCGTCCCTGGCAGTCTGGGGTTGGCTGCTCCCGGCCGGCACGTGCTTGACGTCCCCGGCCAGAATTGTCAAGGTCGCGGTGGCGGATACCTTGACCGGCCCACCCTGCTCCGCCCCCGCCGGTTCAGCAACCAGGAGCGCCCCCAGCACGCCAAGTACAAGGGCCAGTCCCACAGAGGCGAGGATTCGGGTTCCTCGGCTGCTCAAGCGCGAAAGGCGGCTCTCAACGGGTTGACTGTCTGTCTGATGCTGGTTCATACCTTTCTCCTTGGATGGCTCGTCAACCCACATGTTCATGAGTCTACTATTTTGCTACGCGTGATTCATGTATCCGGATTCATGGCTGAGGGGTGAACGTTCAGGGTTTAGTCTCGCCCCGAGTCCTCGTCGGGCCCTCGTCGTTTATCGTTCTGCACGGGCCAACTCACTCCCGAATGGCCCGGGCGCGCTTCTGTAAGTACCCGTTCCGGACGGCGGTGTAGAGGTCCAGCGTTGCCTCCTCCACGCCCTCGAAGGTCTCCAGATTCAGGGACCGTTCGTTCACGATGAATCCGACGCGCGAGCCGAGGTTGATCAAGGTTGCCTCGAGGCCCGTCGTCGCTTTCGGCGCGTTGGCGAGCTCGATGAATGGGAGTAAGAACCAGTTGATTGGATCGAGGGCCAGGTCAATGGCGAATCCCACACCGTCACGGACCGTGTAGGGCGGGAGGAAGGGCAGGATAAGGAACGGACCCGGCTTTATCCCGTAGTACCCCAGCGTCTGCCCCGCATCTTCGTCGGGGGTGGTCAACTCAAGCCAGTTCTTCGCCGGGTCGAAAAGACCGCCAATCCCCACTGTGCTGTTGATCACGAAGCGGCTGAGCTCCACACCTGCACCCCTCAGCTTTCCCTGAAAGAGATTGTTGAAAAAGCGTGGAACGAAGCGCGCATTGCGGAAGAGATTGCCGATCCCTCGTTGCACCGCGTCGGGAAGCAGCCGATTATAGAATTTGGCGACTGGCTTAATCAGATAGCGGTCGAGCTTGTAGTTGAAGTTAAAGACGGCGACGTTATAGCCTTCCCAGGGATCATACTCCTCGATCTTGCCGGTGAGTTCCTCTTCCTTCTTGGCAAAGGGATCAAAGTCTTCGTCGCGGGCTTGCGGGTCCTTCGGGCTCGATGTCTGCCCCGGGTCTGTACCCTTCTCCATGGCAGGCTGGCGAGCCGGCGATTTCTCGGCGGGGTCACCTTTCGCGGCGGCCGTGATATAAGCGGACCCCTCCTCGGCGCTCATGTCCAGGAGAGGGCCCGGCTCACCAACAAGGACCTCGGAGACCTCAGCCGTTGTGAGGGACCCGGCTAGCTCGACTTCGGGAAGTTGCCCGGACACACTCGCGCAGCCGCCGGCAACCAATGCGAGCAGGGCCACAAGGCCCCAGCCTGCGGACTCATTCACCCGTTTCTGCACTGTGCCCTCCTTCCTCAAGCGGAGCAGCGTCGCCCCGAAGACAGGTCGAAGTCGTGGCCGAGGGCGACACTGAACGTGGGCCTCAGGGTAAACCCATCGCCTTGTTGCCGGCTCCCTTTGGGTCGGCGCACTTTAGCAGAATACCTAGGTACCTGTCAGCAATTGATTGAGTTTGGCAGTGTAGGGGCCAGGAACGAGGATGGTGGGCCGGATGTCTGTACTTACATGCCGATGTGCTTCTTGAGGACCGGCGAGTCCTTAATGGTGACCTTGGTAGGCGCGAGGTCGAGTGCCTTCTTGAATTCGGTTTTCGCGTCTTCGTGCTTGTCCATTTTGTCCAGTGTCAGCGCGAGATTAAAGTGTGCTTCTGCAAGATTGCCGTCGGCTTGAATGGCCTTGCGGAAATGCCCCTCGGCCACATCCCAATGGCCCTGCCGGTAATGACCGACGCCTTCGTCATTCTGCGCCCGTCCGGCTGAACTCGGGGGAGCCATAATGGCCGTCTCCGCTCCCACCTCTTTTTGCTCTTCGCAGGCGACCACCAGGAGAAGGAACAGCCCAAACAGTCCAGCAAAAAGGGATAGCTGTCTCATGGCGCTGCCCTCCGTCCTCTTAATCGCCGCAAACTCTACGACAACCGTCTGGACTAACCAGCAGTCTAGTCCTCTCGGAGCAGCGAAATCAACCTGCGTTCGGCTGCCCTTATCTCTTCTTCTCATTCTCTCAACACATTACGCCGCACTTATTAGTGCCGAGGACTGGGGCTGCAACCTCTCAGTCCTCAGTCCTCATCGCTCACTCCTTAGAAACGGGCCCCGCTGAGTCACCGGATCACCTCGTCGGCAAAGCGTTTTAAACGTTGGAAATAGGGTGTGCCCCCCACCTGGTAGAGATCGTTGTGGCCCGCGCCCGAGACAAGATAGAACGTCTTGGGGTCCCGCGCCGCGTCAAACACCTGCTGACCGAGTTGCAGCGGGACGATGTCATCCCTGTCTCCATGGATGACCAGAATCGGAACGGAGATACGCGGCAGGCGATCGACGAGCGTAAATCGAGCGCCGAGCAGCCAATGGACGGGCAATCCGAGATAGTGAAATTTAGCCAGCGCCTCGACTGACGGAAAGGCGGATTCCAGGACCAGCCCGGCCGCCGGCTGCTGGCTTGCAATCTCAGCTGCCACAGCGCCGCCGAGCGACCGTCCGAAGATGACGAGCCCCTCGGAGGCAACCCGTCGATTGTCTGTGAGGTAGGTATAGGCCGCCAGTGCATCCTGGTAGAGTCCCTCCTCGCTCGGCCGCCCCTCACTGCGGCCATACCCGCGATAGTCGAACAAGAACACGGAAAAACCATGCTTGTAGAGCTCGACGAGATTCTCCAATCGGTTGATGATGTTCCCCGCATTGCCATGGCACCAGAGGAGCGTCGTGCGCGATCCTGGCGGGGCAACGTACCACCCGAACAGTCCCGTGCGGTCCCCCGCTTCAAACCATACCTCCTGGAGGGGAAGTCTGCTGAGGCGAGCCCAGTCCCGCTCGACCCATGGAGCCGGATGATAGACCAAGAACTGGTCGAGAATGCTCATTCTGCTTCTCTAGCCAGCCGCTCCTCGCACCTAGAAGAAGGCCTGCACGGAGAACATGACCTGATCGTCGTGATCGCGGTGGTTGAACTCAAACCGGGCCGTCAGGTTGCGCTGGAGTGTATAGCGTTGCCCGAATGAGACACGCCAATCGTCCGATTGGTCCCCCAGGGGATATCGGATATACGTGGTCGACACAAGCACTTTCCACCGTTCAGTGAGATCGGCCAGCAGACCTGCGGTCCCGCCCCCGCCCATCCGGTAGTTGTCATCATAGGCGGGGCCGATATCCGCCTCCAGCTCGCCGAAGGCAAAATAGACTTCACGACCCACAATGCGGCTCTCCAGGGCCGCACCGATTCCGCCGTTTACGACGCCCGTACTGCAATAAAAGCAGCCCGCGTCGCTGCGAGTGGGCCGAACGCTCTGCATGCCGGCATTGATCTTCCATGAAGGACTCTTGAAGAGCGAGTCCACCGGGGTCAGCGAGACGATGTTGGCCAGCGTGAAGCTTTCCACCCGGAACTGGTTGTTCTGCTCATAGTGGCGGAGGCTCAAGGCCAGCAGCTCGATCTGGGCGTCCGGCGTATATCCGATTTCCGGGTCCAGCAGATCGTGGTACCCGGCTCGGACCGAAAGCTCCTCGAACAGGTGGTCGTTCCTCCACCCGAACCCGAGACCGGCTCGCGAGGTCTTGTGCCCCAGGTCAGGGCGCTGAGCGAACGGGGTGATACTGATCGCCTCCGGTTTAACCTTGAGCTCACTCCTGGCGGTCAGTACGGTTCTGTTTCGGTCTTTGTATTCGGGAGCATTCCCCTCGTCCGTGACGCTCCGGTACCGTAAGTAGTCGGAAACGACATCCAGTACGACTGCTTGTCGCTCAGTAGGGAGGCGCTTAAACTCTTCCGAATGAACCAGGGTAGCATCCTTGGCGATCCGCCTCATCCACTTTTGTTCGTCGACGGACAGCAGCGCCCGCTTCCGTTTGATCTGAGTGCTCCGCGACGGCCGGTAAGCGATATCTCCCACGAGGCCTGGCTGGCGCGTGAGCAACCGCACCGTGTCAGCGGGGACAGTCCACAGGAAGAACTGACTTCTGAGGTCTAAACTCGGGTCGGCCACCTCCAGCAGTGAGAGAATATGATAGGCGCAATTCTCCTTGAAAAAGAAATAATCAAAATAGGCGTTGCCCAGCTCCCAGGCATGCATGAGCAACCGCCGCACTTGGCCGTCCGACAGATTCAACCGGTACTCCCAAATGTCTCTATTTTCAATATCCCCGTATTCCTGCACCTTGAGGTAGTAGGGGATGGTGGAGAAAAAGCCTTTGTACCCGCCAAAGATCCCGCGGACGGCGTACTCGATCCCCACGTCAGCCGGAACATCAGCGGCATAATTGATGGTGTAGGCCAGAATCCGCGTCTGCTCGGTCTGCCCCTTCTGATCGAGTCGGAGGAGGGTATGGCCGAACATAGAGGCAGGATTGTTCAGGAACGCTGCGGGAAAAATCATCGTCACGGATTGGGCGTCCAGCCCATCGAGCCAGGCCTGAAACCGCTCACAGGGCTGCGGGGGGAGACGCTGGTCGTCGAAGGGGAGCTTGTCCTTGAGCCACTGGTAGCGCGCGATAAAGGCGCACTGCGCGGGCTGACGCGATCGTCCGACGAGCTCGGTGGAAAAGAACTTGGCGAGCGTTGCTTCTAACTCTGCGTGAGGGTCTGTCTTGCCGTTCGTGGCCAAAAAGAAGCCGGGGTCATCCGCTTCGCTCGTGTACCCGCCCCAGAGGTTTTTGCGGTAGTGCAACAGCAGATGCCATTGCCGCTCCTCGGCTAGCTTGGCTTTGGCCGCTCGCTGGATCAGCTCCTCGAGGTATGAAGTGTCAATGCGTTCGGCTGCCATCGCGTCGGCAACGAGGAGGAGCAGAACGAGGACGAGTCCGAGGTGGCCCAAACGGAGACCCAGGACGTAGGTTAGCCTCTCTCAATGAAGCTCGAGAGGGTGAGGGTCAGCGTGAACTGAGAGGCTCAGGGCCGGCCGGCCCGGAGCCTCTCTGCCAGTCTTAACGGGTCGTCGATACCTTGGCGAGCACCGGATGCCCGGCCATCGCCTCGTTCAAGGCTTTCACCATCGCAACCGGCGAGGTATCGCCTGCCTGAACCAGAGCCGTATATCTCTCCTGCGTCATCGCGCAAAAGGCCGGCTGCTGCTCCGCCGGCACCCCCATGAGGGTCGCGAGTGAGGCGAGGTGCTCGCCCAGCCCCTGAGCCATCTCCTGTGAGAGATTCTCGAAATTGATGGCGGCGAACACATTGGCTCGCTCTTGAGCCCAAATCACCCCGTCATTCGTGCAGCCGGAGGTGCCCGTGCTGATCGCAAAGGTGTTCATCCCGGTCCCATTGGTTGAGGCCATGAACGCCTGGGGCATAATGTTTTTGGGATGCTTGCCTTCAGCCCACACGATTTTCCCCAGACCGCAGCCCGGACCGGTGTCCGGGTTCATCGCCAACGCGACGCCGGCCTCGAAACAAATGAGGAACATGGTCAACTGCATGAGAGCCAGTGTTTTCATCATCGCTAATCCCCTCTTGTTGGTTAGGTGCCGCTCGGTAGAACGAAAAGACGCAGCATGGAATTATATACCAAATTACGCAGCGGGCTACGAAAAAGTTACGGCGGCATAGATTCCGGAGGAAGGGGGCGAGTGGAGGCTCCCGGCTTCCAAGCCGGGAGCCTCGGAGGACCGTCAGCGATGGGCGGATAGCTTGGCGAGGACCGGATGGCCGGCCATGGCCTCGTTCAAGGCCATCACCATCGCGACCGGCGAGGTGTCGCCTGCCTGAACCAGCGAGGTGTACTTCTCCTGCGTCAGGGCACAGAACTCGGCCTGATGCTCCGCCGGCACCCCCATGAGGGTCGCGAGTGAGGCGAGGTGCTCGCCGCCACCCTGGGCCATTTCCTGCGCGAGATTCTCAGAATTGACTGCGGCAAAGGCATTGACCTTGTGTTCCGCCATGATCACCCCGTCGTTTGTGCAACCGGACGTGCCGGTGCTGATCGCGAAGGTATTCATCCCGGTCGCATTGGTCAGGGCCATGAAGACCTGTGGCGCAATGTTTTTGGGATGCTTGGAACTCGACCACAGCAGCTTCCCCAGACCGCATCCGGGTCCGGTATCCGCCGTGCCAGCGGCCATCGCGGCGTTAGTCTGAACGCTGAGAACCAAGATGACGATTTGAATGAAGAGTAGACACTTTCTCATTGAGGTCCCTCCCCGGAGTGACGTCATGCCTCCAGAAATAGAAAGGGCCTGGGATACCCCAGGCCCTCTCGAATACCTCGGAGGACTATCTACCTCCCTCTGACGATCGTGCACCACTCAGCCACGATCCCCAGAGTACTCTTTGCATAGTGATCCACGTAGGAGACTTCGGTGATCCCACCTGCCGCCTTTGCAGCGGCAATACTCGCATCACCGGTCGCAACCAAGGCCAGAATAGCCTGGGCGCAGGCCTTGCCTTCTTTCGCCGAAGCCGTGGACGTTGTAGCCAGGTCCCCGTACTTGACCTCGGTGTAGAAGATTCCGATCGCAGGGGTTGCCACCGGCATGCATCCACTCAGGCCAAGCATGGTGACGGCAATCGCAGTGAGTGCAAGGAATCTGACCATAGCACCTCCTCTAGGTTTTAGGTGGATCGTGAAGATAATGAAGCACCGCTGCGTCTCAACGGACCGAGTTACCGATTTCCGCGCATGGTATACGTGATTGACAGCCTTGTCAATGAATGTCATCGAAAATGTCGGTAGCATGTGAAATGTCCGCCTCTCGTAGCAAATGAACTGTCCGCTTGGGGCGGAGGACGGGTAGAGTGGCGGCCTCTCGGGAAGGGAGGTTGCCAGGATGGACAGACGGCTCTCCCCGCCCTCGGCCGGGGAGCGGGCCATGAAGGTGCAAGAGGTGATCTTACGAGCGATCGATGGCCGCCTGCAGTGGTATGAGGCCGCGGAGATTCTGGGGATCTCCGACCGGCA
>Ga0187892_10001482_pt1 | contig 53445 bp, 42 predicted proteins | sample MA1701073metaG_FD_139345 | JGI IMG/M metagenome (GOLD analysis project Ga0187892, IMG submission 139345) | Bio-ooze microbial communities from a basaltic lava cave in the Kipuka Kanohina Cave System on the Island of Hawaii, USA - MA170107-3 metaG ...
CGAGTGCGCCGGAGTCCCGGCCGCGTGTGGGGAGCGACGCACGGCCGTCGTCGACTCGCAGGCCAGAGGCCTGCGGTACGTGCAGGCGAGACGCCTGCGCTACGCGGCGCGGCCGTGCCGCCTCCTGCCGCCTCCTGCCGCCTCCTGCCACCGCCTGCCACCGACGCCACCCGCTCGGATGGCTACGGATCGCGCATGGTGATTCAGGCCGACGCCTCATAATCGGACCCACTTGAAGCGTCAGGCACGCGCCGATCGGCGTAGCTTAATCCCACGTCCCTTCACGCCGATTCTATGAACGACGGGTTCGCGGGAGTCTGAAACCGGATCGCCCCATGCGCAGACTGGCACGATTATCGCTCTACATCCTGGTCGGCAACGCCCTATGCGTTGCCGTGGGCTTGTGGTTGTTCGGGTCGCAATTCGCGCGCCTGACCGATCAGGCCCTTCGCAACGGGCTCTGGTCCGAGTTGGGCCGTGATTGGGAGCGCTGGGAGTCACAGGCCGCGCGGCCAGCGGGTGAGTGGACTCTGGCCGAGATCTCGGACGCGCTGCGCCAACATCTGCCGGAAGGTCACTTCCTGGTACTCGACCGCGCCTGGACTCCCGTCGGGCGTGACCCGAACGTGGGCGTGGTTCGCTGGTCGCCGGCAGCGGCTCCCGATGCGGCTGACGGCCCATTGATGCGCGGAACGATCGACTTGCCCGATGGGCCGGCCGTCGCGGTGGCCCGAGCCTTGCCCGAAGGCTATGCCCTGCTTTACCGGCCGCTGGCGCCCATACAAGCCGGCATCGCCCTGCTCAAGGGTGACCTCGGCTCGCTCGGGCTCATCGCACTGGCCTGGGTGTGTGTTCTGCAGGCAGTGGTCACCTGCCTGGTCATCTCGCGGTTCCGCGACACGCTCAAGGTCCAGGAAGCCCAGTCCTCTCACGACGCGCTGCGCCAGGCGCAACAACTGACGCGCGCCCGCGACGCGATCATCTTCGGGCTGGCCCGTCTGGCCGACTCGCGCGACGCCGACACGGGCGACCACCTGGAGCGCATGACGCGTTACGTGCGAATGCTGACCGAGGCGGCCCGCCGGCATCCCAAGTTCTCGGCCCAGATCACGCCCGGCTTCGTGCGGCTGATCTCACTCAGCGCGGCGCTTCACGACGTCGGCAAGGTCGGGATCGAAGACCGCATCCTGCAGAAGCGCGGTTCACTCGTCCCGAACGAGCGCGAGCGCATGCAGCATCACACGCTGATCGCCGCAGAGTGCCTGCGCGACATCGCCCGCCGCGTGGGCGCATCGCCATTGCTGGACATGGCGTACGAAATCGCCATCGCGCACCACGAGCGCTGGGACGGCGCCGGGTATCCGCTCGGGCTGCGCGGCGAGCGCATCCCACTGGCGGCGCGGATCGTCGCCGTCGCCGACGTGTACGACGCCATGGCGTCGCGCCGCGTGTACAAGGCAGCCCTGCCGCACGCCGAGTGCGTTACGTACATCCGCGAGAGCGCCGGCAGCCACTTCGATCCGGATCTGGTCGATGTGTTCCTGACCGTTGAGGCCGATTTCGCGGCAGTGGCGCGGCAGTTCGGGTGTAAGGCCGAACCATCGGATTCTGAGGGCGAAGCGAGGCGATTGATCAGCGGGGATGAGCGCGCCGTGGAGCGGATCGCAGCCCACGCCGCCCGCTAACAAGCGAGCCTGCTAAGGGAGAACCCCATGATGGACCTGACCGACAAACGGAACCGCCGCATCGTCGAAATCATGCTGATCGTGGTTGTCCTCGGCATGGCGGCCCTGTTCGTGAAGATGGGGTCGCACCGGCTGGTAGCGCTGAATCTATTCTATCTGCCGGTCATCGTCACCGGGTACTTTCTGGGCCGGTTCAGCGCCGGCGTGCTGGCGCTGTTCAGCGCCCTGGCGGTTACGATCGCCACGCTGGTGGGCGCTCAGGGCGGTTTCGCGGCGTACGACACGCCGATCGCGATGGCGCTGGCCCTGACGCTCTGGGCCGCGGTGCTGGGGCTGGCGGCGATTCTGATCGGCACGCTGTGCGACGAGCGCGAGGCCACCGTCCGGGAACTGCAGTCCGCCTACGTCGGGATCGCCGAGGTGCTCTACAGCTACCTGCAGGGCAGCGACCCGCGCGAGGAGACGGCCACAGCCCGCGTGGCGCGGCTGGCGCAGCACATCGCCGAAGAACTGAAGGTGTCGGTCAAGGGCATTGATGACATCCGCGTCGCGGTGTTGTTGCACGATCTGGGCAATGTCGAGGTAACGACCCAGGTCATCACGAAGGCCGTTGGCTCACTTCAGTCCGGCGACCGCGGACGCCGGCACACGTTCATGGGCACCGACCTGGTCCACTCGCTCGGCGACGTGCTGCACGGCGCCTTGCCGCTGCTGGCCAATCAGGACGACGAGGTGTACGACTTCATCAACCAGCAGCAGCATCACGGCCCGAACATTCCCCTGGGCGTACACATCATTCGGGCGGCACGGGCCTTCGACCGGCTGACGCATGCCTCTTCCGGCGATGCGTCCACGTCGCCGTCGGCCGCGATCCGCATGATTCGAAGCGACGAAGGCGGCGCCGCCCAGCATGTGATTGACGCGCTGGAACGCGTCGTGGCTCGAGATCAGCCATTCGGTGACGACACGACCAACGGGCCGCCGCGACGCGGTGCAGCTTCGCCGCCACGCAAGCAGGCCGAGCCGGCGCTGCATTGACGCTGGTTGTCGCCGATGTGTGGCATGCCCAAGCGCAGGGAACCCCAATCGCGATTCTTTCGCGATTGGGGACCCCGGCGCGGGCATGACGAACGGTTCCGCTTCATGGCCGCGCGTTCGCTTGGCCATGCCACACCTGCCGGCATCGCACGGTGATCAGCGCGTTTCGAATTCGATCTGGCCGGTCTCGCTGCGGTCGGCGACGACGGTGAGGTTCATCTTATATTTCATGCCAGGCCGTAGCTCGACGCGCGAACCGGTTTGACCGCCCAGGGCGCGGGCCTCAAAACCGGGCGGCAGGTTGCCCAGGTCGTAATCGACGCCCGGCTTCATCTGGGCCTGCGGGTCCTGACTGGTCGCATATACCGCGTACTCGGCCTGGTGCGAGTAGTCGGCCTCGAACTGCTGGTAGATGTTGATGATGACCGACGTGATCCGGCCGAAATCCTCAGGGTCTTCGATCTCGAAGCGCAGCACCGGCGACGTGCTGACCTGCTGCTTGATCTTCCAGCCGGAGTGGCCGGCCACGGCCTTCTTCAGCTTGTTCTGCTCGGCCACTTGGCCGTCGAGCATGACCTTCAGGTGCAGGTCCTTCTTCTTGAGGTTCAGGCCCATGCGGCCGACCGACATGGCCGAGCCGCACCCCGTCATGCCGGTCAGCGCCATGGCGACCAGCCCGAACACGAACACATTCGGTCGTGGCATTCTCGAATCTCCATCAATGGATGCGGCCCAACCGCGCCAGGGCCGCAACGTGGCATAACGGCATCATCGACCAGTAGCCGCTTCAGCCTTTAGCCCTGCGGGGCGAGGATCAATCCCGACCTCTGGTGCTGAAGATTGCGCTTGCGCAATTGTCGACGCTTCGTGACTTGTTGTCGTCGCCATTTTCGCCTGTCGCGACAGGCCCCACGGCCAGACGAACAGCACGATCATCGCCAGGCTGCACAATGCCAGGCCATAGCGGAGCGGGCGATCACCGGCGGGTTGGGGCGGCGTCTTGGCGTCGGGCAGGTAACAGGCGGCCGCGATTCGCAAGTAATAGGCGGCGCCGATGGCGGCGTTGATCACACCGATGATGCCCAGCGCGAACATCGGGCCGCGGAACGGATCGCCGTCCGGGAGGGAGAAGGCGCTCGAGAAGATGTAGACCTTGCCGAGGAAGCCGGCCGTGGGCGGAAGGCCCATCAGGCTGAACACACACACCGCCAGCGCCAGCGCAGCCCAGGGGTGCGAGCGCGATACGCCGTGCAGGTCGGTCAGTTCTTCGGCCGGACGACCGTCGACCGAGATGGCGGCCAAAGCGGTGAAGGCGCCCAGATTCATCAAGCCGTAGACCGCGATGTAGAACAGCATGGCGGCCAGGCCGTCGCCCATCGGGCCTTCGCCCGCGGCCGGGCCGACCAGCAGGCCGACCAGCATGTAGCCGCTGTGGGCGATGCTCGAATAGGCCAGCATACGCTTGGCGTTGCTCTGCAGCAGGGCGAGCACATTGCCGACGGTCATGGTCGCGGCGGCGATGATCCATAGCAGCCACATGAGCGTCAGCGAGCGGTCGGATTCGGCCCAGCCGGCCGCCAGGAGCAGGATGGCCATCGCCACCAGGCCCGCCATCTTGGGCAGGAAGCCGAGCAGGCCGGTGACGGTCGACGCGGCTCCTTGGTAGACGTCAGGCGCGTAGACGTGGAAGGGCACAGCCGCAATCTTGAACGACAGGCCGGCGAATGCCAGCAGCAGGCCGATCAGACCGTAGGCATTGGACCAGCCGCCGGCCGACAGGTAGCCCGCGACGCCGCCGCCGCCCGCAGGGAAGAGCTCGGTCGTTCCGGCCACGCCGTACAGGAAACTGAAGCCGTAGACCATCAGTGCGGCCGACATCGCGCCGAGGAAAAAGTACTTGACCGCCGCCTCGCTGGCCCGCTTGTCCGTGCTGCTGAGCGCGACCAGGACATAGTTGGGAACGCTGACCAGCTCGATGGCGAAGAACAGCACGATCAGGTCGTTGGCGGCCGACGTGAGCGTGACGCCGGCCATCGAGAAGAGCACCATGCCAAAGAACTCGCCGCGCTCTTCGGCGACGGGCAGGTGCCAGTTCACCAGCACCAGCACGGCCCCGATCGCCAGCACGATGCCGCGCGTGTATAGCGTCAGCGACGTGAAGCGCAGGCCGGGCAGCGGCGTGGTGCTTCCGTCGAGTTGGGCCAGCGTCGCGGCCAACGCGAGCAGCGTGGTAACCAGTGCGATCGGAGCAGCCCGGCGGCCGCCGGTCAGGATCGCGGCGCACGCACCAACCGTCAGCAGCAGCTCCGGTGCGAGCGCCGACACGTATTGCACGAGGCCACCGCTCATTGGCTGGCCTCCTGGTCGACAGACTCGCCGGAAACGCCCGGAGGGCGGACGGAACTGTGCACAGGGAATACTCGCCTGCCCTCCGGGCAGAAGGGCAAGGGCAGGGCCTGACCAGGGCCTGAAGGCCCTGGCAACGATCGCGCGCCCTCCGGGCGAAAAGCCAACGCTGCCGCCACGGAAGGTGAAGCACTACGAGTCCCACTACCCGCCTGCGCGGGTTGCTCGATATCGCGGCTTGCCAGCACATTCTGCCGGATCGAGGCGTTCATGCTGTCGAGCAAAGGACGCGGATAGACGCCGATGAAGATACACACGAGTGCGATGGGGGTGAGGATGGCGATCTCGCGGCGGGTCAGGTCGCGCGACAGGCCGTGCGACGTGTCGGGCGTGTGCGGCGGCTCCAGCAACGGACCGAACAGCACGCGCTGGCACATCCATAGCATGTACACAGCGCCGAGGATGATCCCGATCGCGGCCGGAACGGCGTAGGCGTAGCCCAGCGGCCCGATGGCCAGCCGATCGGTGGTGGTGTCGGACGTGGCCGTGCCCAGCAGCACGAGAAACTCGCTCACGAAGCCGTTCAACCCGGGGAGGCCGATGCTCGACAGCGTGAAAAACACCAGGAAAAACGCCATCCACGGCATGGGCCGGGCCAGCCCGCCGATGGCGTGGATGTCGCGCGTGTGATAGCGCTCGTAGATCATGCCGACGATCAGGAACAGTGCGCCGGTCGAGAGGCCGTGGTTGATCATGTAGAGCACCGCCCCGCTGACGCCGGCCATCTTCAAACTGAACAGACCCAACATACAGAACCCGAGGTGCGAGACCGATGAGTACGCTACCAGCTTCTTGACGTCGTTCTGAACCCAGGCAGCCAATGCCCCGTAGACGATGCCGATGATGGCCAGCGTCGCAAACGTGGGCGCGAGGGCCGCCGCCGCCTCGGGCAGCATGGCCAGGCTGATACGGCAGAAACCGTACGTGCCGAGCTTGAGCAGGACGCCGGCCAGGATCACGCTGCCGGCGGTCGGGGCCTCGGTATGCGCCAGCGGCAGCCAGGTGTGTACCGGGAACAGTGGGACCTTGATGGCGAACCCTGCCGCGAACGCCAGGAACAGCCACCACTGCAGCTCGAACGGGATGCGGCCGGCCTGGCCCAGCTCGACCAGTTTCTGGATATCGAGCGTGAATGCGCCGGTAGCGCGGTAGGTGTAATACGCTGCGTACAGAACTCCAGCAAACGTCAACACGCTGCCGGCCAGCGTGAAGATAAAGAACTTGTTGGCCGCCTGGCGTCTGGCCGGTCCGCCCCAAATGCCAATGATGAAATACAGTGGAATCAGAGTGAACTCGAAGAACACGTAGAAGAGCAGCAGGTCGCGGGCGCAGAACACGCCCAGCATCCCCATATGTAAGATGAGCATGAGCGCGTAGTACTCGCGGACACGCTCATGAATGCTGGAGAAGCTGGCCCAGATGGCCAGCGGCGTCAGGAATGCGGTCAGAAGCAAGAGCCAGGCGCTGATGCCGTCGATGCCGACGCTGTACTTGATGTCGATGCTCGACGCTTCGGGGCCGGCGGCGAACCAGCTCCATTCCGCAGACAGGCCGTAATCGCCGCCGCTGGTCGTTGCGGCGTAACGCCACATGACAACAAGCGTCAGCGCGAGCGTGATGAGCGATGATGCCCACGCAATTCGTCTCGCGCTGGAAGAGCGATCCTCGGGCGTCGTAAACACGGCGGCGGCGCCGAGCAACGGCGAGAAGATCGTCAGCGTAAGAATCCAGTGGTCCATTGGCGAACGGGTCTACGCCCGCAATATCAGTTACTCAATACCCATAACAGGATAATCGCGAAGCCGGCCAGCATCGCCAGTCCATAACTCTGGAGCGCTCCTTGCTGCAACGTGCGCAGCATCAGCGCCAATCCGCGCGGTACGGCGGTGATCAGCCACAGCAGGCCATCGATTGCGTACGTGTCGACCGCGTAGCAGGTGCGACCGATCGCGCGGGCCGGCCGAACGATGACGCGGTCGTACAGCTCATCGATGTAGTACTTGTTGAAGAGTAGGGTGTGCAGGCGCGGTGCGGCTGCCTGCACCCTGCTGGGGATCTGCGGCCGGCCAACATACACGATGTACGCGGCGACAATGCCGATGATGGCCAGCGCCCCAGACAGGTACATCAGGCCGAATTGTGCTAGACCGCCGTGCTGGCTCGGGCCGGCATGGGCTTTGAAGGCTGAGACGGACGGCTCGAGAAAATGAGCAAACCAGCCGTGCGGCGCGAACAGGCCGAGGAACCCGTGGCCCGGATCCAATCGTGCGTTGGCATACCCGGCGAAAATGGCCCCGACGCTCAGTATCACGAGCGGAATCAGCATCCAGGCGCCTGATTCGTGCGCGTGTACGCCGGGCGGCACGCGCTTCTCGCCGTGGAAGCAGCGGTAGAACATGCGGAAGGTGTAGAACGCGGTCAACAGTGCGGTGGCGATGGCCATGACCCCCAGCACAGGCTGGCGGCTCAGGGCGGCGTGGATGATCTCGTCCTTGCTCCAGAATCCGGACAGCAACGGGAAGCCGGCCAGCGCGAAGCAGCCGATGGCGACGGTCCTGTACGTCCACGGCAGGACTTTGCGCAGCCCGCCGAACTCGCGCAGGTCGATGATGCCGCCCATGGCATGCATGACGCTGCCGGCGCCGAGGAACAGCAGGGCCTTGAAGAAGGCGTGGGTAAACAGGTGGAACACGGCCGAGTCGGCCGCGAAAACGCCCAGGCCGAGGAACATGTAGCCGAGCTGGCTGATGGTCGAGTAGGCCAGGATGCGCTTCATGTCGTGCTGCGTGAGCGCGATCGTGGCGGCGAAGAGCGCGGTGACACCGCCGACGACGGCCACGAACGTCATCACGCCTTCCGACGCGGTGAAAATGACGCCGCAGCGGGCGACCATGTACACGCCGGCCGTGACCATGGTGGCGGCGTGGATCAGGGCCGAGACCGGCGACGGCCCTTCCATCGCGTCCGGCAGCCAGACGTGCAGCGGAAGCTGGGCGCTCTTGCCGACGGCCCCGCAGAAGAGCAGCAAAGCGATGATTGGGACGCGCTCGCCGCCGACGCCGTCGCGGACCATGTTGAACACGGTTTCGTACGACAGCGAGCCGAACGTCAGGTAGATGAGCAGGATTCCCAGACCAAAGCCGAAGTCGCCAACCCGATTGACCAGGAAAGCCTTCTTGGCGGCAGCGGCGGCGCTGGGCTTGTCGTAATAGAAGCCGATCAGCAGGTAACTGCACAGGCCGACCGCTTCCCAGCCCAGATAGAGCAGCAGGAAGTTGCCGCCCAGCACGAGCATGACCATCGAAAAAACGAACAGCCCGAGATACGCGAAGAATCGTTCATAGCCGCGCACGGGGTGGTGATCGTGGCGCATGTAGTCGCGCGAGTAGATCACCACCAGCAGGGCCACGCCCGTGACGGTGAGCAGCATGATGATGGCCAGCGGGTCGATCAGGAATTCAACGTTGAAGGTGTCTCTGCTGCCGGTCGCGAACCACGAATAGACTGGAACCGGCACCTGCGATGCCTGATGGCCGCCGCCGTAGCTCATGAAGATCGCGATTGAACATGCGAAGGACAGCCCAACGCCGAGTATGACCGGCAAAGGAGTCCAACCGCGCAGCAGCGGGCGACCGAACGCGCCGGCGAGGACTGCGCCGATCAGCGGCAGCAGTGGCAAGAGCTTTGCGTACGTTTCGATCGACACAACGACGAAGCCTCACGCAGAGGCGCAGAGATCGCTGAGAACACGCATCGCCCTTCTCCCTCAGCGTGCTCTGCGCCTCTGCGTGAGATCACCCTTTCATATTCGACCACACGTCGGCGTCGAGCGTTTCGCGCCGGCGGTACAGCAGGACAACCAGCCCAAGCCCCAGCCCGGCCTCGACCGCGGCGATGACCAGCAGGAACAGAGCGAAAATCTGCCCGTCGAGATTCTCGTGCAGCCGACCCAGCGCGACCAGATTGACCAGCACGCCCTGGAACATGACTTCCGTCGATAGAAACATGACAATCAGGTTCCGGCGCGACAGGAAGCCGACCAGCCCCATCGCGAAGAGCAGGGCACCGAGAATGACGTAGGCGGAAGGCTCTGGCATTGAAAACCGAAAACAGAAAACCGAAGACTGAAACTAACCTGCGATCAGAACGGGGCTACCGTCCGGCCGGCCGCGCCGGGTTCCGGTGCGGGCGGCACATACTCGTCGGCCGGCACGCGCTTGCGCGCCATGGCAATCGCACCGATCATGGCCACCAGCAGCAGGACGCCCGCTATCTCCAAAGCGATGACGTACCGCGTCAGCATGACCCGGCCGACCATGACAGTGTTTCCCATGTCGGCCGAAGCAAGGGAGTCTGGCTGCGCTCCCGAAGCGGTGAAGTCGCGTTGCGCAACGGCATGCGTACTTCGCCCGGAGGTCGCACGATCGTAGCCAGGGCCTTCAGGCCCTGGTGGGCGCCCATATTCTTGTTCCCGCCCGGAGGGCGGACGGACGCCAGCGTTCGCGCGCCCTCCGGGCGAAGATAGTTGGGAAGCCTGCGTCCAGGGACTGAAGTCCCTGGCAACGTCCGTGCGCCCTCCGGGCGACGCTCGCTCGCGCGGCAAATCAGTGACCCGGCCGGCGACGGTGGCCATCGTCAGGAAGCCCAACAGCACGGCAAAGAGTGGTTCACGCGCCCGGCGGTCGTAAGCGGGCGCCCCGCTCTGCTGGGCCAGCATGATGACGAACACATACGTGACCAGGATCGCGCCGGCGTAGACGACCACCAGCGCCACCGCCAGGAACTCGGCCTGTTGCACCACCAGCAGAAACGCAATGGCCAGCACCACCAGCACGAAGTAGACGGCGCTGTACACCGGCTTCTCGTGCGTGATGACGCGGGCGGTGGCCACGAGTGCGATCGAGCCGAAGATGATGAAGTAGGCCAGCCCGCTTTCAAAGACGACGCGCGTCGCCAGCAGCACCATCAGCCCGGCCAAGGCCGGCAGCGCCAGCAGCGCTGCGGCTGTCTTCAGCGAGCGCGTGCCGGGCAGCGCCAGATACACGCCCGCGCCGCCGAGGGCGAAGAGTGCGTACAGGATGAGCGCGAACGAGCCGGTCACGCGGTACGCTCCTCGCGTGGGTCGCGCGTCGGGCTGGGGCCGCCGGTGCCGGGATAACCCGTGATCTTCGGGTTCTTGCGCGGCTTGATGCCGATGGTGCGGTCGTAGACTTCGAGCAGCTTTTCCTTGTCGAAGATCATCTCGTCGCGCGTGCGGCCGACCAGGTCGTACTCGGGTGTGAGCTCGATCGCGTCGACCGGGCAGGCTTCCTCGCACATGCCGCAGTAGATGCAGCGCAGCTCATCGATGTCGAACTTGGCCGGGTATTTCTCGCGGTCGGCCCAGGGCGACTCGTCGGCCACGATGTGGATGCAGTGGGCCGGGCAGGCCGTCTCGCACAGGAAGCAGGCCACGCAGGCCACGCGGCCCTGCTCGTCGCGGTTGAGCCGGTGCACGCCGCGGTAGGTCTCGACGCGGACGGTCCGTCTCTCTTCGGGGTATTGGACCGTGATCTTCTTTTTGAACATGTGCCGGAACGTGGTCGTCAGCCCCTCGACAATCTGAGGCAGGTACAACCGCTCGGCCGGCGTGAGCCGCGGCTCATCGATCACGATGATGTCTTCATCCTTCATGCAACGCGACCTCGCGAGGCTCATGGCACTGAGGAACTGAGGGACTGAGGAGAGAGGAGCGTCTAACCTGACCTCAGCCTCAGTGCCTCAGTTTCTCAGTGCCCAACCGCTACCGTGTCAGCGTGACCGGCGGCAGGTTGGCCTGGCGCCCGGTGACTTCGCTGCGGGCCGCGCCGGCCACCAGCAGCGCGATGAGCATGATTGCGGCATTGCCGCCCAACGTCAAAACCAGGTTCGTCTGCTGCCCGAAATACACCAGCCCGGTGGTCCAGGCCGCCAAGGCCAGGCTGACCGGCACGAGCGCCTTCCACGCCAGCCGCATGAGCTGGTCGAAACGGAACCGCGGGATCGTCCAGCGCACCCACATGAAAAAGAAGATGAACAGGGCCACTTTGATGAAGACGACCAGGCAGCGCACCAGCGCCGCCGTCAGCGACGTGTCGTGGTGCACCCAGGCCAGCCAGCCCAGCCCGGGCAACTGGTGCAGCGCGCCGAATGGATCGAGGCTCCAGCCGCCCAGGAACAGGACCGCCAGGAAGGCGCTGCCGGTAATCATGTGCGCGTATTCGGCCAGGAAGAACATGCCGAACTTCATGGCGCTGTACTCGGTGTGGTAGCCGCCCACCAGCTCCTGTTCGGCTTCGGCCAGGTCGAACGGCGTACGGTTTGTCTCGGCGAACAGACACGTCAGCACGATGAAGAAGGCGATCGGATGGTGCAGGGCGTTCCAGACATGCAAGCCGCCTTCGTGCCCGGAAATCTGCGACAGGACGATCTGCTCGAGCCGCAAGTGCCCGGTCGTCAGGACCACCACGAGAATGCCCAGTCCCATCGGAATCTCGTAGCTCAGCATCTGGGCCGTCGAGCGCATGGCGCCGTAGAAGGCGTACTTGTTGTTGCTGGCCCATCCGCCCAGAACGACGCCGTACACGCCGAGGGAGGCGACGCCCAGGATGTACAACAGTCCGATGTCAGGATTGGCCACCTGAACCCAGTGCAGCTTGTCGGCGATCTGCACCTGCCCGCCCCAGGGAATCGCAGCAAAGCCGATCAGGGCAACGATCATGATCACGAACGGCGCAAGCACGAACAGTGGTTTGTCCACATTGGCCGGGATGATGTCTTCCTTAAGGATAAACTTGGCTCCATCGGCGATGGGCTGCAGGAGGCCCCACGGTCCGACGCGGTTGGGTCCGACGCGCTCCTGAATCCAGGCAGAAATCTTCCGCTCGAAATAGATGCAATACGCAACGGCCAAGAGTATGACGTTGATAATGATGGCTGCCAGCAGAATACTGAATCCAAGCTGCGAGCGCAGAAAGAAGTCAACGATTACATCGTCCATGGTATCGGGTTACACCTTGCTCTGGAGGCGTAGTTCTCTGTCTCTCTCTCTCAGGTTCTCAGATCCTCAGAGTCTAATGAGCGTGCACAGGCAGTGCCGGCGGCACGTGTGCGTTGGCGAATTCCGGAATTGTGTCGGCCATCAGCTCGCGGACGCGCTCGGCCGAATAGAGCCCTGCGTAGCCGGCAATCTCATACAAATACTGTCCATCTCGGCGAGCGCCGTCGGGCGGAGCTACGGCCCGGTCGAACGGCTGGATCTTGCCCTGTGCGTTCATGAACGATCCCTCTCGCTCGGCAAAGGCACAAGCCGGCAGCACGATGGCGGCCACGGCCGACAGGTCGCTGGGGAACATGTCCTGCACGACCAACAGCTCGATCTTGCCGGCGGCCGAGACCAGATCTTTACTGACCCACTCCACTGGATACCCGCCAGCGATCCAGACGGCCGCGAAATCGCCCTGCTTGCCCTTCGAGACGAACGCCTCGAATGTGACGACGCTTCCGCCGGCCTGTTTGAGGATCAGCTCGACGCCGCGCCGATTGGGGCAGCGCTCCTTGCGGATCGTGAACTTCACCTTGTCGGCCGGCGCCTTGACCGGGAATGTCTGATCCTGCTCGACAGTCGGCACCGGCCCGAGGCAAAGCGTCGCTTCGGGCGCGACTTCGCGAATGAACTGCGTCAGCAGCCAAGCTTCCTCGCACGCCATGAATGGCGACAACATTACGCCGACCTGCCCCGGGCCGTGCAGCTTGACCTTCTCCTCGAACCGGAACCGCACGATGTCGGGCACGTCTTCCCACTTGGGCGTGTCGGTGGCCAGTCCGCGTCGCACCAGCGGCGCGGCGATGCGCCGCTCGTCGCGGACGTAGGTCCAGCCGAACCGGCCTTCGTCGCACATCCACCAGTCATTGACGCCCGGGTTGAACCGCGGCCGCAGCCGATGGATGACATCACGATTGGCATCGACGTGGATCGCGCAGCCAGTGCTGCAGTTGGGGCAGATCGACGGTGCGCTCTTGAGAAACCAGACGCGCTGTTTGAACAGGAAGTCCTTGTTGAGCAGCGAGCCGACCGGGCAGATGTCGACCACGTTGCCCTGCATCGGGTTGTCCAGCGGCATTCCTGGGAAGACGTCAATCTCAGCCCGCGAGCCGCGGTTGACGATGCACAGCTCGTGTGTGCCCGAGACTTCATCGCAGAAGCGCACGCAGCGCGAGCACATCACGCATCGGTCCTGATAGAGCAGCGTGTGCGGGCCGATGTCCTTCTTGGGGTTCTTCAGCTTGGGATCGACCATGCGTGATTCGGGCTCGCCGAACTTGAAGCTGTAGTCCTGCAACCAGCATTCGCCGGCCTGATCGCAAACCGGGCAATCCAGCGGATGATTGAGCAGGAAATACTCCATACAGTGCTTCTGGTTGCTCTCGACCTTCTCGGAGTTGAAGCGCACTTCCATCCCATTTCTGACCGGCGTCTGGCAGCTCGGCAAAAGCTTGGGTGACCAGTCCATCTCGCCCGTCTTGGGGTTCGGCAGTTTGGTCTCCATCAGGCACAACCGGCAGGAAGCCACGACGCTCAAGCCAGGGTGGTAGCAGTAATGCGGTACGTCCCAGCCGCCCTCGAGCGCCGCTTGCAGAACGGCGATGCCGTCGCGGCACTCGACTTCAATGTCGTCGATCTTGAGCTTCGCCATAGGCTACAGTCGGGTGTGGGTTTGCAATCGGTGTTTATCGAGCCCCCGCCGCCGCGTCGAGATCGATCCGGTCGGTCCGGGTAACCAGGCCGAGGCGTCGGCCATGAGCGTCATCTCCAGCGGAAACAACTCGCGCTTCAGTGGGTCCAGGGCCAGCTCCATCGCCTCGAGCGTGGTTGCCCCGAGCAATGCCTTGTCCCCCGCCTCGCCGAAGATAACCGGTGCAACGCCTCTATGGTCCTTGTACACAAAGTACGCGCCGCCGACGTCGCGCTCGACCGACCCGCCGTTGGCCAGGATGAACGATGTCTTCTTGAACGGCTTTATTCCCAGAGATCGAAGCATTTCGCCTGGAACGACGGAATGCACCGCGCCGGAGTCGATCAAGAACTCCAGCTCGCGCGAGGCCTTCGCACTAGAGTCCTTTTTGACTTTCAGTCTCAGTCGTGTCAGACCCATCGCAACCTCCTGATCGTCGCCCGGGACTTACATGCCCCTCGCACCCGAGCCAGCCGATCAATTCAAGACTCTCAGCGTTTGTGCCACACGCACCGGGTCGGCCTGGCGGATATAATTCTCCAATTCGCTCCTGAATTTCTTGACGATCGTTCGAATCGGATACGTCGCGCCGTCCGGCAGGCCGCAGATCGACAGGCCCGGCATCATGCCCATGTTCGTCGCCACTTCGTCCAGAATGTCCAAGTCCTCCATGCGGCCCAAACCCAGCTCGATGCGGGTCGCGATCTTGTGCATCCACGCCGTTCCCTCGCGGCATTGCGTGCACTGGCCGCACGACTCGACCGCGTAGAAGCGGGCCATGTTACGCAGGATGAGGCGAATGTCGACCGTTTCGTCGGCCACCACCATCGCGGCCGTGCCCAACCCGAGCAGGCCGAACTTGCGCGGGTCTTCGAAATCCATCTTCATGTGCAGCTCGTCGGCCGACAGGGCGCCCATCGAGATGCCGCCCGGCAGGACGCACTTGACCTTCTTGCCGCCGCGCATGCCACGGGCGAACTGGTCGGATTCGATCAGCTCCTGGGCCGTAATGGTCATGGGCGCCTCGTAGCAGCCCGGCCGATTGACCGGCCCGCTGACGCAGAACAGCTTCGGCCCGGTGCTGTGCGGGGGCCCGATACCGGTGAACCAGGCCGCGCCGCGCTCGATGATGTGCGGCACACAGCACAGCGTCTCGACGTTGTTGACCACCGTCGGGCGTCGGAAGAGCCCCTCGATGGCCGGGAAGGGCGGCTTGATGCGCGGCCAGCCACGCTTGCCCTCCAGCGATTCGATCAGACCCGTCTCCTCGCCGCACACGTACGCCCCGGCCCCGCGATGCAGGTAAATGTCGAGGTCGTAGCCGCTGCCGAGGATGTTCCTGCCGATCAGCCCGGCCGCGTAGGCCTCGTCAACCGCCCGCTGCAGGATGTGAAACACCTCGTGAAACTCGACCCGCAGGTAGATGTAGGCCACCTGTGCCTTGGTCGCATGGGCCGAGATGATCGTCCCCTCGATGAGCTGATGGGGGTCGGACTCCATCAGGACGCGGTTGCAGAACGTCGGCGGCTCGGACTCGTCGGCGTTCACGCACAGCAGCGTCCTGGTGCGGTCCTTGGGCAGGAACCCCCACTTCACGCCGGCCGGAAAGCCGGCCCCGCCGCGGCCGCGCAGGTTGGCCCGCTTGACCTCCTCAACCACGTCGTCGGGCGTCATCTTGAGCGCTTTGGCCAGCGCCTGGTAGCCGCCCCGCTGGCGGTACACCTCGAGCGTGCGGGCGCCCTCGACCTGGCGGTTTCTCAGCAGGATCGGTTCAAATTCGCTCATACGTTCAGAAGTTCGAAACCTGTGGCACCAGCCACTGGAAATAAAGCAAGCTCCACCCGATCAGCACGGGTGTGATCCACTTGCGCCGCCCGTGCAGCGCGAACGGGGAGAGGATCGCGAGCAGCGGCGACAAGTAGTCCATCGAGTAACGGTTGTAACCGCGCTGATCCTGACCCACGCTATGGTAGCATAGCTGTGCCGCCAGCACCACGGCGGCCGCGACCAGCAGCACGCAGCGCGACGGATCGCGCCGGATGCGGCGCAGGTCAAACAAGAGGTAGCACACCAGGGGCGTTGACCATATCAGTCCGGTGCAGAGCGTGTTCGCGCGCAGGTACGCGAACTGGGCGCGGCGGAGTCGCGGTTGGTAGCCGGATTCCCAGCGGCCCATCAGCGATCCGTTCTCGACGCGGCGCAGGAACAGCCCGCCGACCTGAAGCGATTGCGGCGGCCCGACGAACAGCCAGAACAGATTCTGCCCGAAATAGTGCGGCGAGAATATCCCGTACGTGGCGGCGTCGCGGGCGAAGCCATCGTCGCGGCCGGCGTAGATGTGCCGATAGCCCGAGTCGAGCGGGTTCTGGAATTTGGCCGAGTTCAGCATCATCGCACATCCGACCATCGCTGCGCATGCCAGCGTAGCCACCGCGAGGCGCTGCCAGCGGTGTGCGTTCGCAAGGTTCGGGCGAAAGGCCGGCTCGCCTTCGTCGGTCGGAACCGGTTCATCCGCCGGGCGGGCCGTGCGGCTCGGCCAGCGCCAGGCCATGTAGATGAGGGGCACGGCGTACGCCAGGGTGAGCTGCCGCGACCAGAACGACAGCGCCAGCCCGATCGCCGCCAGCCAGACCCGCCGCTGTCCGAAATACTCGCCCAGGAACAGCAGAAGCCCAAGGGTCGACAGCGCCTGGTTGGTGTGGAACACCATCGCCCAACGGACGGAGCGATCGACCACGAACGTCAGCGACGATCCGAAGAGCAGGGCAAACGTCATCAGGATGGCCGTGCGGACGGACGGCGTGCACACGAGCAATACGCGGTATGCCAGGGCCGGCGTGACCAGCCCCAGCAGGACCAGCAGGACCCAGCGCGGCGCCTCATCGTTCCACAGCCAGGCCATCGGCACGAACACCATCGTCCCGAGCGGTGGAAAATGACTGTAGACGCGGCCCTGAAATAGCGCCGTGTCCCACGGTCGGCCGGTGTTGTTCGGACGCGAAAGGGCGGCCTGATCGATGATCAGATCGAGTCGGCCGCGGAGCCAGGAGCGTGCCTCGAGCAGGTTGGCGTTGTCCCCCACCGTGAAGCGATGCAGCAGCGACAGGCCGGCCAGGTCGAGCAGCCAGAAGCACGCCACGCCAGCATAGACCAGCCCCAGGCCCACTCGGACGCGCCGCCGCCGAGGCCAGGATCGCATCTGCGCCCAAAGCTCACGCAGGCCGAGGCCTCCGGTCGTGCTGTTGGTCACGTGGCCCTCCGCGGCAGGGGACCTGTACACGCCGCTGGCTCGCTCCGGGCACATCACCAGGCCGACTGCTGTGGGATCAGCCACTGAAAGTAGAAGAGGCTCCACGCGATCAGCCCCACCGTGATCCAGCGACGGCGCCCATCGAACATGAAGGGAGCGATGATCGCAAGGGCCGGCGCCAGGAAGTCTAACGAAAAGCGGTTGTAGCCCGACTGGACGCGTCCGTTTCCAAGGTAGAACAGCAGCGCGAGCGACACCAGTGCGGACGCCAACAGCAGGACGCGTCGGTCGCGGTCGCGCCAGATCCGCCGCGCATCGACGAGCAGATATAGCAGCAGCGGCGTGGTCCACCAGATACCGGTCGCCTCGAGATTGACGCGATGAGAGAACCAGCCCGCCTCGCGCAGGCTCGGGTCGTAGCCGGCCGACCAGCCTGTGTCACGCTCGTGGCGCAAGTAAAGGCCGCCGGCCTGAACCAGCCGCGGCAGACCCAGGTGCATCGAATAGACATTGCCGGGGACATGATGCCACGAAAAGACGCCCGTTTTCGCATCGCGGGCGAAGTCGTCGTCGCGGCCTGCGTAGATTCGGGCGTAGCCGGTGTCGAGCGGATGGCCGAACTTCAGCCCGTTCAGAAGCAGGACGAAGCCGACCATCACCGTCAGCATCGAGCCAGCCAGCACCAGCCGGCCACGTCTTGAGAGCGGCCACTCGGTCGCCGCCTCACGCGGTGAGCCCGCTCGCCCGGCCATCCACAGGAACGGAAGCACGTAGAAGAACGTCATCTGCCGCGACCAGAACGCCGCGATCAGCCCGAGTCCGGCCAGCCACACACGTCGTCGTCCGAAGTACTCGGTCAGCAGGATCAGCAGCCCGCTGGTCGCCAGCAGGTGGTTGACGAAATAAGACTTTCCGGTGGTCGCGGCGCGGTAGGCCACGGGGGCGAGCGACGTGCCGATCAGGAAGGCCAGCGTGATCAGCACCGCCGGCCAGAGATCGTTGACGCACGTACGGAAGAGCCGCAGCGCCAGCCACGGGACGACCAGCACCACCAGCACGAGCAGCAGCGCATGCGGCACCGTTCCGTCGAACGCGGCCAGGCTGGGCAGAAACAGCAGCGTGGCCAGCGGCGGCAGGTGGTTGAAGACGCGGCGGCCGACCAGGGCCGTGTCCCACGGGCGGCCGGTGGAGTTCGGATCGGGGTACGAGACGGCGTCCACGATCAGATCGAGCCGGCCGACGAGCCAAGAACGCGCCTCGGCGATGTTCTGATTATCGGCCGCGTTGAAACTTCGCTCCGGCCGCCACCAGCGAAAATCGCTCGACAGCCAGAAGGCGGCGTAGATCAGCGCCGTTGCGAACCAGACCCGATTCAGCCAGCGCTTCGCCACCGCTCGGACAGGCAGCCGATCGGGAGCGGTCTCCGTCGGGCCGTCGGTCACGATCAGCCGGCCTCCTGCATCTCGCGGATGTCGGAGGTCTGCTCGAGTCCGGCGCCGTCGTCAGCCGGGGCCGCCTTGGCCGGTCCGAACAGCTCGCTGCGCGGCACATCCAGCCGGTCATTGTCTGCGTCCGCCAGGATCTGTTTGACCTCTTCCGGCCGGACGCACTTGTGCAGCTTTTCGTTGACCAGCAGGCACGGCGCGTAGTCGCAGCCGGCCAGGCACTCCTCGGTCGTCAAGCTGTAGGCGCCGTCGGGCGTGGTCTGGTGCTCGCCAATACCAAGTTCGCTCTTGAGCGTTTCGAGCACGGCCGCGCCGCCCATCAGCTCACACGAGATGCTGCGGCAGGCGGTGATGACCTTGCGGCCGCGATGGTGTGTCCAGAAGTGTGTGTAGAAGCTGAGCGTGTCGAAGACGTCCGACGGATGGAGCGCGAGCAGCTCGGCGACCTCGACCATGGCCTTCCAGCTTACGTGGCCCAGCGTGTCCTGCACGATGTGCAGGGCCGGCAGCAGCACGGCGCGCTTGGTCTCGTAGCGCGGAAAGAACGAACGGATCTTCGCCCGCGTCGGCTCGTCCAAGACGGGCGGAGCATCTGGGTCAAAGGCCGGTTCGTTGCGATCGATCGTACGCCAGGACATACACCGGCCTTCAAAAGGACTCTGAGGTCCTGATGACCTCGGATCGGATCAGGAGGCAACGACACTTCGCCGCACCGGCAAGTCGCCAGGGCTCTAGCTCCGCTGCCTACGGGATCGTCACTCGCGTCAGCGTTGCCGGCAATGGCGAGAGTCGGCGGCTGAGTGGATCAACCATCAAGCCCATGGCCTCCAAGGCGGTCACGCCGAGGAGGTTGATGTCGCCCGGCTGTCCAAACAACACGGGCGCGCCGCCGCCAACGCCCTGATACTCGAAGTGGGCGTTGCCGACGTCGCGAATGCGTTTCGATCCGTCGGCTAGCGTCAGCGTCACTTGGCGGTGTGGCGCAATCCCCAGGCGCGCGAGCGCATCGGCCGGTGCTAGCGAATAGACCGCACCCGTGTCAATCAGGCATTCGAGCAACTCACCAGACGGGTCCTGCGGCAGTCGCTTGATCAGAATGTCCAGATAAACGGCTCCCAAGTTTGCTCGCTGCTCTCCCGCAGATGCCTCTCCAACCGTCGGAGCTCAGAGCCGCTCCGGCTATCGGTCCAGCTCGGCCGCAATGATATTCAGCGAGCCGAGGATGGCAACCACGTCGCTGATCTGGTGGCCGACCACGAGCTGCGAGAAGCACTGGTAGTTGATGAAGCTCGGGGGGCGGCAGCGGGCTCGATAGGGCGTGCTGTCGCCGTCGCTGGCCAGGTAGAAGCCCAGCTCGCCGTTGGCGGTCTCATTCGCTCCATAGGCCTCGCCGATCGGCGGTGTGTGGCCGCGGTTGGTCATCACCTGCTCGAAATGGTGAATCAACCCCTCGATGCTGAAATAGATTTCGCGCTTGTCGGGCAGCGTCTGCTTGTCGCCGGGGAGAACGTCCACGGGGCCGGACGGAATGTTGTCGATGAGCTGCTCGATGATCACCAGCGACTGCCGCATCTCCTCGAGCCGCACGAGGTAGCGGGCGTACACGTCGCCGCCGTAGGTGATCGGCACCTTGAACTGCACGCCGCTGGCGCCCTTGCCGTCCCAATTGTCGCCGTAGCACAAATATGGCTCGTCCTTGCGCAGATCGCGCTTGACGCCGGCCGAGCGGGCCAGCGGGCCGCTCCAGCCCCAGTTGATGGCTTCGTCGGCCGAGATCACACCGATGCCCTTGGTGCGCTCGATGAAGATTCGGTTGCGCGTCAGGAGCGAGTTGATGTCGTCGAACGTCTTGGGCAGCTTGCGGCAGAATTCTTTGACGTGCCCGGGCCACTCGGGGTTGATGTCGTGCATCAGCCCGCCCACGCGCGTGTAGCTCGTGGTGAAGCGCGCCCCGCTGATCTCCTCGAACAGGTCGTAGATTACCTCCCGTTCGGCAAAGCCGTAGAGGAACGCGGTGAACGCCCCCAGGTCGAGTGCCGCCGCCCCGACGCACAGCAGGTGGTCCTGAACGCGGGCCAGCTCGGCAATGATCGTGCGGATCACCTTGCAGCGCGGCGTCAGCTCAATGCCGAACAGCACCTCGCAGGCGTGGTGCCAGGCGATGTTGTTGGCCATCGGCGAGACGTAGTTCATCCGGTCGGTGACCACCACGTACTGGTTGTAGTTCAGGTGCTCGCCCAGCTTCTCGAAGCCGCTGTGCAGGTAGCCAATGTGCGGCGTGCAGGCAATCACCCGCTCGCCATCCAGCTCGAGCACCAGCCGCAGCGTCGTGTGCGTGGCCGGATGCTGCGGCCCGAAATTCAACGTCCAACGGTCGCCGCCGGGCTCGTCGGGGGCGAAGGTACTCGCTTCGGGTCTCTCGTACGTCGCCGTTGTCATCTTGCAAAGCCGCCTGCGACGACGTCGTCGCGAACTGCAGCGGCAGCAGGACTTCGAACTGCCGCAAAGATCTGCTCATATGTTGCGGGGCCCTCGACTAACAATTTCACGCCGTCCAATGCCAGTGCGGGCAAGGCAGCTTCCGCAACGAGCTTCTCACGGCTAGCCCACCTGTTCAAAGAGGACCTCCCCGGCAGCCAGCCCACGGCGCGGCGCTTGGAAGCATCGTCGACAAGTCGAGTGCGCACCATACCCCGATGCTATATGAGCGTGGCCGGCTGTCAATCCGGCCGCGCACGCTGGGCCCGCCGGCAGCGCCCGCGGGCACCCGTTCCGCGGCCGCGGCGGCCGTTGTAGACTGCCGCGGCCGGATGGTCACGTTTTCGTTGCAATCGGGCTCGAACGGCAACTCGATCTACGTCGAGGCCGACGGCGTGCGCCTGCTGTTCGACGCCGGCATCAGCGGGGCTGAGGCCGAGCGCCGCATGGCCGTGCACGGCCGCGACATCCGCGGCGTCGACGCGCTCATACTCTCGCATGAGCACATCGATCACGTCCGTTGCGCCGGCGTGTGGCAGCGCAAGTTCGGACTGCCCCTCTACGTCACGCGACGCACGTTCGAAGCCATCGATTGCGGCATTGGGCCGTTGCACGATGTCCGGCATTTCACCAGCGGCGACGTGATCGAGTTCGGCCCGATGAGTGTGCACACATTGAAAACGCCGCACGATGCGGTCGATGGCGTCGCTTTCGTTGTACGTTGCGGCCAGACGCGCCTGGCGATCCTGACCGACCTGGGCCATCCGTTCGCCGAGCTGGCGATGATTCTCGAAAACGTGGACGCCGCCTACCTCGAGAGCAACTACGATCCGCAGATGCTTGATGAAGGACCGTATTCACCGCAGCTCAAAGCGCGCATCCGCGGTGACGGCGGACACCTGTCGAACGACGAAGCGGCCGACCTGGTCTGGCGGCTGAACCGCCGGCGTCCAAACTGGATCGCGGCGGCCCATCTCAGCGCCGAGAACAACCGGCCGGAGTTGGCCCTGGCGGCGCTCGCCGGCCGCATCGGACGCGACTATCCCCTCCACCTGGCCGGCCGCGATGGCGTCTCGCCGCTACTGGTCGTGTGACGCGCGACGCGGCGGCGGGCTATACTGTTTCGATGATCAAGGCGATGCGCATAACGACCGCCCTGATGAGGGCGGTGCATTGCACTCGGGGTGACACGCTGGAGGGTGCGTGGATGGCGTCGCCTTGCACGGGCAAGCAAACGACCGCTTGCCCATGCCACCCAACCCGCTCGTGGCACGCCCAGAATCGGACGCGTTACTCGAGATGCGCTTCGATGCGCGGCGCGCTCGCGGCAGCGCTCGCGCTTGCCTCGCTGGGCGTGCACGACGCTGCGGCGCAAGTCCCGAGCGAGAACGGATCGTCGCCGCGGCACCGCCTCATCCCGCCGGAGTGCGTGCTGATCTACAACGCCAACAGCAGCACGTCGGAAGACCTGGCGCGGTACTACGCCAAACGGCGCGGCGTACCCGACGACCATCTGCTCGGCATCCGCATGCCCATCCGCGAATCGATCGGGCGCGAAGAATACGAAGAGCGCATCGCCCCCGCCGTGCGCCGCTTCCTGGCCGACCAGGTGTGGGGGCGGAGCGTCCGGTGCCTAGTTACCTTCTACGACGTTCCGCTGCGCGTCCAAAGAGACAAGGCGACCAACGCGGAGCTGACCCGGGCCGGCGAGGTCGAGCAGCGCTTTCACGAGGTGTGCGATCAGATTGAAACGCTCATGGCGTCCGAACTCGGGACCCTTCCCGGCGCAGCGGCCGCTTTGCCGGCCCGCGCCAAGCGCGACAAGCCCGAATACCTGAGCGAGCTGTTCAAGCGCTACAGCGTTCAACGCAACGTGCTGCGGCAACGATTGCGCGACGTCACGGACGACGAGGGCATGCGCCTTCAGGCGGCGCTGCTCGAGAGCGTCGGACGCCTCGAGGGCGAGCCGGCGCTGCTGGCGACGTTTCGGCCGCAGGGCCAACCGGGCGACGATGTTCGCTCAGCCACCGTCGCGGAACTTCTCGTCCAATTCGATCGAATGCGGAAGCGCATCCAGGAAATCCTTGCCAAGGGCGTGATGTCGGACGAACGGCCGCAGGCCTGGCCGCTCATCGAGCGCACGGAAGGATTGTTCCGACTGGCGGAGCGCCTGGCCGTCGACGTTCGCACGCTGCGCGGCGAAGAGACATCGGCCGCGCTCGACAGCGAGCTCGCGCTGGTGCTCACCGAGTCGCACGAGACGTATCGCTGGCTGCCGAACCCGGCGTTTAGCGGCGGAGATTTGAACGCCCATCGCTCGGCCTCGGGGTCGCCGGCCACGACGGTTGATTCGGGCGCCTCGCCGGCGTTGATGGTCGCGCGGCTCGACGCGCCGTCGGCCGGGCTGGTTCGGCGGATGATCGACGATGCCATCGCGGTCGAGGCCAGCGGGCTGTCCGGCACGGTCTACATCGACGCCCGCGGCATCGGCACGCGCGATACGTACGGACTGTACGACGACGACCTGCGCAAGCTCGCGGACTGGGTTCGCTCGAAGACTGACCTGGAGTTGGTGCTCAACAACAACCCCGAGCTGTTCGGAGCCGGCGAGTGCCCGAAGGCGGCGCTGTATTGCGGCTGGTATAGCGTCGGCGAGTACGTCGACGCCTTCGACTTCGTGCCGGGCGCCGTCGCGTTTCACATTGCCAGCTTCGAGCTGCGCAGTTTGCGGAACGCCGACAAGCGCTACTGGTGTCCCGAATTGCTGCGCGACGGCGTGGTGGCTACGCTCGGACCGACGGCTGAGCCGTACTTGCACACGTTCCCGCTGCCGTCCGAGTTCTTCGGCCTGCTCCTGACCGGCGAGTACACGCTGGCCGAGTGCTTCCAGCGGGCCAATCCCTACCTCTCCTGGCAAATGTGCCTGTTGGGCGATCCGCTCTACCGCCCGTTCGCTCGATCTCCGAAACTGAAGATGGCCGACGTAATTCCCGCCGGCGGCCCGCCGCCCGACGCCGAACCGGGCCAGTGACCCGCCCGAGCGACTCCATGCGCGCTCTGATTTGCGATCGGCCGGGCTGTTGTCAGGGTTGGACGCGAGGTGTTTTTCCCAGACATGCGCGGCCGGTGCGGAGAATACGCCAACAATCCCAGCGACAATCGAACCCAACGTGAATCTGGGAAATGGGAGTGTGGCAGCGTGTACAAACGTACAAGCTTGCTGAGCACGTTGGACTCATCGGACCGCGGGCATCTTGCCCGCTCCTCGGACCGCGGGCATCTTGCCCGCTGCTGGGGCCACGGCCATCCTGGCCGCACGGACGTCAACCTGCTCCATGAGCTACTGCGGCCTTGACTCAGCCATCTCGTACTTTTCGTGTGGGTTTTTCGGTGCAAATCGAGTATCATGGAGCCGCGCGTGTCGTTCGGGGAAAGTCACTGATTGGGGGCACAACCATGTTCAGCGAATATGGGAATCGAGCTTATCGACGGATGCGGTTCTTGATGGCCGTGGCGGCAGGCTGCATTGGAGCTTCCACCGCGGTTGCCGGTGCGCCACAGTACCACGTCACGGTGTTCGATCCGCTGCCTGGCATCGAATCCGCGATCCCGCTCGGCATGAGTGAAACAGGCGAGATCGTCGGGTATGCCGCGCCCGAGCCGTATCACCCACTGTCGGTCGGAGTGCGAATCACAAGTGAGGGAGTCGTGGAAGCACTGGATGCTCCGAACGACTCGTACAACATCGGCGTGGGCGTGAGTGCGACCGGCCTGATCGTCGGGATCTCCGGCCTGCAGGCCTACCGCTGGGACAACGGCATGGCGCTGCCGCTCGATCCGTCCTCGGGTTACTTCAGCGGATCGGGCGTGGCCGTGAACAGCTCCGGTGTGATCTGCGGCAGCGTCGGCGATTCGGATTTCATCGGACCGCAACACTGCTATTGGCCCACTCCAATGGCCGAGGCCGTTGTGCTGTCCGGCCTGGGCGTTTTCGAGACCGGCGGATCGGCGCGGGCCATCAACGACGCCGGCGAGATCGCTGGCGCCACGTTTCATGCCGGTTCGTTCTTCGCCGTCCGCTGGGACGATCCGGCCGAGCCGCCGTTTCAGATCGGACCGCTCGCGGGCGGCATCAACAGCGAGGCGTTGGGCATCAACGGCCTCGGCGACGTCGCCGGCCGCACCGGCTACCCGAACCACGGCGTCGAGGCGATGCTCTACATCAGCGAGACGACCGAGCTGGTCGGCCTGGGCTTTCTGGCCGGCAACTACAGCATCGCCAATGACGTCAATGACGCGCGGCAGGTGGTTGGGAGCTCGAACGCGGGCGACGTGGCCCACGCATTTCTGTGGGCCGACGGTGTCATGCACGATCTGAACGACCTGGTGGTGTCGTCCAACGCACCGTTCAACTACCTGCTCTCGGCCGCGGCCATCAACAATGCCGGCCAGATTGTGGCCGAGGCTGTGATCGGCCCCAATCCCGAAGGCCCGCGGCGCGTGGCGCTGCTCACGCCGGTCGTGCGGGTGCCGGCTGATCTTGACGGCGACGGCGATGTGGACCTGGCCGACTACCAACTGCTGCACGGCTGCCTGACCGGACCCGGCGGCGGGATCCTCCCTGGCTGCGACGCGGCCGACGTGACCGGCGACGCGGATGTCGACCTGCACGATCACGCCGTGTTCGAGCCAGCGTTCACAGGCTGAGCGCACTGCGCGACACTGGCGCGTGTGGCATGCCCAAGCCCAGCGCGGGCATGACGGCAGTCGAGCACGGCCGCACGTTGATCGCGAAGCTGACCGGTCATCGCTTGTCGAACGGCGCGGTGAACTCGTCCAGGTGCCCGCGAATGTACTTCACGCGGAGCGGTTTGAGCGCCGGGAGCTTCGCGAATTCGTCGTCGATCGTCTTCAATCGGCTCTTCTCTGCCGCTTTGGCCAGCGCCTCCGAATCATCCTCTCTGCCGGGCGCTGGGCGCAGCGCCGGCTCTTGACGGTATATGTCGTCGGCCCGCTTCAGCAGGTCGGCATGCTGCGGCGCTCCGATGAGGTTGAGGCCTTCCCACGCCAGCTTGACGAATTGACCGCGCGTGTTCCAGAAGTACTGCGCGAATCCTCCGCTCTCGATCTCCGACTCGAGCACAGACGTCGTGTACAACATGCGGCGGCCGGCTGTCCATCCGCGCACCATCTCGAGCTCGCGCGCCGGCTCTTCGCGCGGTCCGACGCGCAGGCCGATCAGCAGGATGTTCTCCAGCTGGTCGTCGGAAGCCCGTTCCAGCAGCCGCCGCGCCGCCGCCACGGCTTCGGGATCGACCGGCTCAGGTTCATCCCGGCGCGACGACGACTGCGAGGCTTCATCACACGCCAGTGCCAGGAGCGTGATGCAAACGACAAGGCATGGAGCGAGGCGACGTGCCGTGCGGATCATTCGACGAGGCCTCCTAGCGAACGGCGCCGTAATCGACCGGCCGCTTCTCGACGAATGCGGCGATGCCTTCCTTGGTCTCGGGCGACAGGTTGTGCAGCGCCAGCCAGTCGCGGGCGTGATTGACCGTCAGGTGCCAGGGCAGGTCGCGCCAGAAGTTGAGCTGCTGCTTGGTGTAGCGCAGGCACTCGGGCAGCTTGAGCTTGAGCTTCTCGACCAGCCGGTCGACGGCCAGGTCGAGTTGATGCCGCGGCACGACTTCGTTGACCAGTCCCCAATCGAGCGCCTTGGCGACCGGGACTTCTTCGCACAGGAACAGCATCTCGCGGGCGCGGCGGTCGCCGATGATCAGCGGCAGCCATTGCGTGGCCCCACCGGCCGGCACGCTGCCGCGGGCCGTGCCGACCTGGCGGATGAAGATGTCGTCGGCCGCGACGGCCAGGTCGCAGGCCATGTTGAACTCGTTGCCGCCGCCGACCACCATGCCGTTCAGCCGCGCGACGGTGGCCTTGCCGATGTTGCGGAGCTTCTCGTGCGCCTCGATGAAAGCCCCCATCCACTTCCAATATGCGTCCGGGTTGTCGAGGCAGTACTCGGCCTGCTCCTTCAGATCGGCCCCGGTGCAGAACGCCTTCTCGCCCGCCCCGGTCAGCACCAGCACCCGGATCGAGTCGTCCCACGACGCGTCCTCAAACGCCCGCGCCATCTCGCGCATGGTCGGCCAGTTCAGGCAGTTGTGTACCTCCGGCCGGTTGATCATGACCGTCGCCCGGCCGTCGCGCTTGGTGTACACGATGTTCTTGAAGCCGAACGCCTCCGCCGGCTGTCCTTCAGGGAATTCCATGCTTGCAACCCCGCTCCGTGCCCAACCTGCTCTGTCGTGCAGAATAAGGCCGGCCGCCCGGCGCAGCAATTCCCGAGCCCCACGCCCGAGCCGGGTGACATTCAAGCAAGCCGGCAGCATCCGACCTGCGGTGCGCGACACGGTGGCTTCGCCGTCGCCCGCCTCAATGCGCCGCTCCCGATGCGCCGGCTCATCTGCTCGAACATGACCGAATCCGCGATCGACCTGATCGCCGGCACGTTCAAGGGCGAGCACCGTACGGCCCGGGACACGCTCGATTGCGTCCGCGAGTATCCCGGCGCGACGGGATTCGCCCAGGCCGAGGGCAAGCTCGGTCGTCCGTTCTACACGCCGTGCTAGGACCGGCAACTGAAGCGATGGTCTCGCCTGCAAGCTACGTTCGCGATAAAGTGGCGAGTGACGTAGCGGCTATTGGCCAAGGGGGCGTGTGGATTGGGGGTAGGTCGTTGCTTTGTTTACGGCCTCGAAGATGCCTACGACACGAAAACTCGCTGAGTTGTTTCGGGCAATCGCCCTTGAGGATGTCGGCAGTGCGGCCACCATCGCCGCGCAGATTTGCAAGTCAGAAGAGCAGAAAGGCCACCGCTCCGCGGCACGGTTCCTCCGAGGCGCGCTGCACGCCAATGGAAGCGTCACAGCATCGTCCGGCGGAGTAAGCGGAAACGGCACGGCTGTCGTCTCGACCGCGCTCGTCCGAGTTCCCGCTGATGTACTACTGACGGACGTTGTTCTCTCTCCCGCGGCACGCCGAGAGATTCAAGGCGTCATCCACGAGTGGAAACACCGCGACGTTCTAAAGCACCGCAGTTTGACACCTCGCGCGAAACTGCTCTTTCACGGGCCAGCAGGCTGCGGCAAGAGCTACACAGCACGCGCTTTGGGGTGCGAGCTCGACCTTCCGACCTACGTCGTTCGTTTCGATGCCATCATTGGTGCATATCTCGGGCAGACGGCGGTTCACCTTCGACAAATCTTCCACTTTGTCGAGATGACTCCTTGCGTGTTGCTATTGGACGAACTTGACGCCCTCGGAAAGCGCCGCGGCAACCCGCTCGACGTTGGCGAGCTCGACCGCATCGTCATCGCGCTGATGCAGGAGCTCGAACACTCGAAGCCGCTCGGCCTGATCATAGGCACGTCTAATCTGCCGCGGCATCTCGATGATGCACTTTGGCGGCGATTCGACCTGACACTACTCTTCCGCACACCGACAAGCCATACTCTGCACGGCTTCGCGAAACGCATCGGCGCTCGCAGGGGAATCACGCTCTCGAAGAACGTCCTCTCGCGTGCGACGCGGGCTCGCAGCTTTGCGGACGCCGAAGCGATCGTGATTGCGGAGGCCCGTCGGCAGGTGCTTCGCGACGTCTGAGGTGTGAGGTTCTGGCGTGCCGCAGCCGAGGAGACAAGTTGAACCTCGCACGTTCTTCTTGAACGAGACGCACGAGCTTGCCCCCATCGAGAAGGGTGGCGGAGGTGCGTTGCCCAAGTATGAGCACATTCCTTGGGCCGCAAAGGCACAGGCTCTTTCCGCGAGCCTGAAGCACGTCGTCGACGCGGTTTCCGGGTCCAGCGACCCGTTGAGGGGAAAGCACTATTTCGTGCTGGCCGCGCCGGAACCGAAGCTGAAGAAGCGGCGAGAGGATAGGTCGGGCAACCTCAAGACTGTATATGAAGAGAAGACTGAGTTCGGAGCAACCCACGGACGGGTCTTCGACAGGCTTGGATTGGACTTGCTCCAGGTGACCGAGGACGGCAAAGCTGTCGTTCACGCTGATCAGGCGCGGATTGATCAACTCCTTGAGCGATCAGCTTCACTTGAACACCTGGGTCCGCGCGAGCAATCGCGCTGGGCCACGCTCGGTGCGTTCGAGACGATTCCCCTTCAACTTCGCGTAGATTCCGACTGGCTCAGACGCCTGAAGCCTCACGAGCCAAGCGACATTGTGATCGAGTTGCAACCCGTCCTGACCCGTGTCGAGGCGGATGACGTGCTGCGCGCAATCGCCGACCTTTTGCTGCAGCTAGAGGGCGAGAAACTCACGGGTACCGGGACGGACTTTTCGGGTCGACACTGGTTCCGCGGCCGTGCGGCACCACGGTCAATCCGGACCATCGCCAAGGACTTCTATTCGGTTCAAGCTGTGCATACACCTCAATACTCAATCGCCGCGGGCAAGCAGAGATTGCCGCGTTCTGTCTCCGCTCCGGAAATGCGCGCCGAGAGACCGGTCGTTGACTCAGGTCCACTTCCGTGTGTTGCGATAGTCGATCTTGGAGTCGCGACTAACCACCGTCAGCTTGCTGCTTACTGCCGCGGACGGTTCGTACATCCCGACGCGCCCCAGCCGCCGATCGGCTCTCACGGTTCCCTCGTGGCATCGCGCGCGGTGTTTGGCGATTGCGACGGCCACGAAGAGATTCTATCCAAAGCAGGGCAATGTAGCTTTTTCGATGTGATCGTTGCAGCGAATCCGTACGAGACCGGGCGCAACGACAAGGTAGACGACAAGCTCGTCCTAAGAGCAATGGAAGGGGTGCGCGGGGCTGCTCCGGATGTTCGTGTCTTTAACCTGAGTTTCGGCCAAGAAACGCCGCTGGCAGCATTGCCCGAAGTTCAACGCCGCGAATCACGACTTCTGATGCAGGATCTCGACAATTTTGCGTTGAAGCACGACGCGATTGTGGTTGTTGCTGCTGGGAATTCGCCCAAGGGTCTCGTGCCGAATCCGGGATACCCCGATCATTTCGACGACTCCCGTTGGGCACTTGGTGCGTGGGCGTGTGGCTTCAACACGCTCGTGTGCGGAGCGTACGTCTCCCGGCTATCGACCAGCGGCCTGGTCACGTCGTTTGGCTGGCCGAGCCCGATTACGCGCATTGGCCCAGGACTGTGCGATGCACACATCCCCTCCTTCGCCAGCTCAGGCGGTAACACCGATGCGGCCTTCAACTTCCGCAGCGGTATGGGCGTCTGGTGCCTGTCTGCCTCGGGTCTCGCTGAAGATCACACTGGCACCTCTTTCGCCGCACCCGTACTGGCTCGCGAAGCCGCGTTGACGACCGATCAACTTCAGTCATATTGCGTTTCTGGGACACAACCATTCGCAGTTACAGTCCGTGCCTTTCTTACACTCGTTGCGGAACCGACGGCGAGAGAAGAGCGCGTTCGACCGCTTGCCGCGCGCACGTTGGGCAACGGAAAAACCAGCGCAACGCGGCTCAGAACTCCTGCGCGAGGATCAGCCGTCATGCTCTGGCAAGGTTACATCGAGTCCCCGGCTGATACCGTCCGAATTCAATTGCCGATTCCGCTGAGTTGGCTCGCAGAAGCTGAGGCTCCAACGCTTCGACTCGTTGTCTGCTACGATCCGCCCGTCAACGAGGCAGCGATCGCAACGTGGGCTTGCCGCCGAGTCAGCCCAGTTTTGCGCTTGCATCCCGACGGACCTGCAGCACGTGCGCCGCGCGGAGGACACCTGAGTTTCCCCGTCATCGATCGCCGATACGCCTTGGCACGATACAATCCCGACGGCGAGCAGCCCGCCGATGGAGATGTATGGCTAATTGAATTGTCCTATTCGGAGATTGCGCCCTACGCGCCGGCTATCGACTTTGACCCGAGGCAGCGCGTGGCGTTTGCCGCGGAGCTGTTCGATAGCGAATCATCGCGGGTCGATCCCCAACCAGCTTTACAAGCCCTCCCGATCACCGCAACGATGGCGCGATTGTCCGTCCAACCGGCACCGATTCGAAGTCCCGTGATTGTTCGAGTGCGATAGTTTCGCAGCTTAGGATGCCGCAGGATCCCGGCACTACGGCCGCAATCAATCCCGCGCCGATCGCGGGCGTGAAATCTTGTAATCTTGACGAATGAACGAATCTCTTTCCGCCGCCATCCCCAGCTCACGGGCCGTCGGCGTGCCAGTCGGCCGGGTTCAGTTGCGGGCGGTGTTACAGGTAGCTCAGCCACCATGCCTGCTTGCGTTGCTTGAGGCGCATGTACCAGCGGCACGGGAAGTAGAGGGCGGCGACGGTGATGGCCGTCACGGCGCAGACCAGCGGCAGGCTTGGCGTGAAGCCGGGCGGGGGTGGCTGCATCATGGGGGCGTGCCAGCGGTCGGTGTTCCACGCCAGGCTGAAGTAGATGGCGGCCGAGACGCTGATGAGCGGGACGTGCAGCACGTAGTAGAACAGCGGGACGCGGCCCAGCGTGGCCACGAACGCCCGCGGCTGGGCCGCGGAAGCGCTCGAGCAGCGGCAAGATCAGCACGGCCGGCCCCAGCGTCATCAGCATGTACAGCAGCGATGGCGGGTACTTGGTGCAGTTCAGGAATGACATGAGCGGATAGAGCGAGCTGTCTGCCGCTACGGCGCCCTCGGGCTCCGATACCGCCCGGGGCGATGCCGGCGTCTCGGCCGCCGGCGGCGTGGAGCTCCACGCGTGCGGCTCGCCGTAGGCGTTGGTCCAGCGCAGGCCTACGAACAGCGCAATGCACGCGAGCCCGATCGTCGTGCACCAACGTCGCCGGGCCTGCTCGCCGAGTCCGACGATCACGCCGAAGACATAGCCGGTGGCCATCACACCAATCCACGGGATGAGCGGGTACAACACGATCACGCCCACGCTGCCGATGGGCGAGGCGTTTCGGAAGGGGACGTGCAGCGCGGTCCACAGCTTGCCCCAGCGTCCGAAGTCTTCGGGCCGTACGCCATCGGCCGCGTTGTGGCCGGCGATCAGCCCGATGCCGAACAGGGCTGTCGCCCACGTCGGCAGGAACACCAGGCCGGCCAGCACGATCATCGACCAGCCGATGGCCCAGATGACCTGTGCGAACAGCACGACCGGCGGACCGCCCGGCCAGCCGGTTTCGTACGTCATCCACCAGCCCAGGTGCACGGCCGTGAACTCCAGCACGATCAGCCACACGCCGCGCGTCAGCAGGAATCGCGCCACCTGCGCTCGCGAGCGGCCGCGGCTGCCGTACAGCCACGCGCCCACGCCCGCCAGGAACACGAACACCGGTGCGCAGAAGTGTGTGATCCAGCGCGTGAAGTACAGGGCCGTCGAGGCGCGGGCGAGGTCGGTCGGCTGGACGTCGATCGGCGCCCAGAAGTCGCGGACGTGGTCGAGCGCCATGAGCGCCATGACCATGCCGCGCAGCACGTCGATCGAGTGCACGCGCGCCGCCGGATCCGCAGCCGCGGCGACCGAACGAACGCGTGCGAAGTCGCCATCCAATGGGTCGATCGATGGCATTTGCAGACAAACGCGACGGTTTCACGACCACGAGGCGCGATGAAGGCCGAAGCATTCTACGCTGAGACAGGCGGCGAGCAGTCACGCCGTGGGTGGCATGGGCAAGCGATCGTCGCGGCCTTTCGCGACGATCGCTTGCCCGTGGCTACTTGAGTATTTCGCAGCTTCGGCACGGGCAAGCAAACGGCCGCTTGCCCATGCCACCCGCCGAGCGCACAACGAATGAACTCAGGTAACGTTGGCGAACATCATGTGGATGATGTCGCCGGCGAAGCCCATGACGTCTTTGGCGGCCGCCTTGCCCTCCGGAGACTGCAGCCCGGCGAACAGGGCGTCCTTGCTCTCGAAGTAGAGCTCGGCCACCTGGTAGAACTGCGGCTCACCGCCCGGCGAACCGAAGCAGCGGGCGACTTCCATCTTCACCAGCCCGGGGATGCTGGCCGCCAGCGGTTTGTGAATCTCGTTGTAGTGCTTGTCGAACGCGGCCGGATCGGCCGGTTTCCGGTACAGGACGATGAGTTTGACCACGCCAGTCGCTCCGCAATGCCCGCCATCGGGACGGTGAAAAGCGTCCATCGGACCCGCCGATCGGGCCCGGCGCCAAGCATCGTAATCGCGGGCCTGATCGGGCGACAGGCTCGTCCACCAACGGTGCGAGAAGGGATTCTCGCACCAGCGTGAAGGGATTCTCGCACCAGCGTGAAGGGATTCTCGCACCAGCGTCTCTCGCACCAGCGTCTCTCGCACCAGCGTCTCTCGCACCAGCGTCGAGGGGATGCTCGCACGAGCGTTGGCGCGGTGTAGGTGCGAGAAGGGATTCTCGCACCAGCCTCTCGCACCAGCCTCTCGCACCAGCCTCTCGCACCAGCCTCTCGCGCCAGCGTCTCTCGCACCAGCGGCTCAGGTGGGTGGTGACTCGGCGACGGTTTCTTCGATGATGCGGACCAATGCGGTGATGTCGAACGGTTTGTCCAGACAGGCGTCGATGCCCATCTGCTTGAGCGCCTGGCTCTCGGCTTCGCCGAGCTTGGACCCGATGGCGATCAGCCGGGTGGTCGCCATGGCCTCATTCCCGCGGATGTGCTGGACCAGCGACTTGGGCGACAGCTCCGGCACAGAAACGTCGACGACAATGACCTGCGGGCGGAGCCGCTCGGCCATGGCGCCGGCCTCGAAGGCGCTGCCGGCCAGATTGACCTCGAATCCGCTGCGGTTGAGGCCTTCGCGGACCAGCGTGCCGAACGGCTCGTCTGCATCGACCAGCAGCACCCGGATCAGGCCCGAATCAAGCCCGTCGAGCGGCATGCCGTGCGCCCGCATGAAGCGGATCAAGTGCGAGAGCGGAATGCGCCGGTCCTTACTGCCCGGGATCCGATATCCGCGCAACTGCCCGCTGTCGAACCACTTGGACACCGTGCGTGGCGCCACGTGGCAGATTCGCGCAACATCTCCGGTCGTCAAAACGTCTCTGATCTTGTCCATGTCGGTACGGTCGAATGCCTCAGCGCTACGCTGGCTGACGCCGCCATCGGCGCTCCGCCGCTCGCTGCCCAATCCGGGTATCGGCTTATCGGGTCGATGAGTGAATCTGGAGAAGCGGCGCAAACCGGTTAAACCGGCGGCCTGTGCGGGTCCGAGATTGCACTCATCCGTCCTGAGCCGCGGTTCGGGGGAGAACATCACCGCGCTGACTAGATCAAGCCCTCTCTTCCGATGTATATGCTACGACCGTTCTCTGCCGGAGGCAAATCACAGGCGCATTTTCCGCTGGGGTCGGATTCAGGCGAATAGACTGGTTGGGAATGCGTCCGCATCCGGATCAGACTGTACATTCCGCAAATCCAGAAATTCTGCTTCAAGTTCGCTGGGTACGCTGATCTTCCGTCCTTCCAGTATGGCGCGTAGCTGTAGTGCGTTTGCCGGCCCCTGGCCGCGGTAGTGGTTGTTGGTGAAGACGAACACCTCCGATGCGGTTTGGGCCACCTCGCGGATGCGCGGAATCCACTCGGCCAACTCAGCGGGCGTGTAGAGGTAGTCATAGCGCTCGAACGGCTTGATGTTCTGCGCGAACCAGGTGTCGCGACGCCGGCCGTGGAAGCGGAAGTAGGCCAGCGGCGCAGTCCGATGAGCGGACGGCCCGATGCAGTCATGCAGCAGCGGCTGATCGATGTTGCAAAGGGCCACGCCCATCGCCGTCAGCTCGGCGGGCGTGTCGGGCACGTCCCACGAGGTGTGCCGAACTTCGACGGCGAGCGGCAACTGCCCGAAATCGCCGTGCAGGCGACGAATCCAGTCGAGGGCTTCGGGCGTTCGCCGGAACGACCACGGGAACTGGACCAGGACCGCCCCGAGACGCCCGGCGGCCGCCACCGGTTCAACCGCTTCGTGATAGGCCTGAACATCGGTCTGCGTGTAGTCGCCGCGCTCGTGTGTGAAGGTCTGCGTCAGCTTGAAGGCAAATCGCAACGGCCGGTCGGCCACGCGATGCACCCACGAGTCGACCATGCGCGGCGACGGGATACGGTAGAAGCTGGTGTTGACCTCGACGGCGTCGAAGTAGCGGGCGATGAAGGCGAGCGCGTCGAAGCGCTTGCCGGCGTGCCGCGGATAGACGATCCCCGCCCAGTCAGGGTAGCTCCAACCGGACGGACCGACCAGAACGCGGGCGCTCGGCTGTGTTGCGTCTGACGGCATGGTTGCGCTCGTTCGCCGCAGCGCCCCTATTGTACGAGGCCGAGCAGCGTTTCGGAAATGACGGCTGCGATCGTGTCGCTCACACCACCGTAGGCGCCGTCGATGAGCGCCTCCTGCAGCGAGCAGCCGGCGGTCGACATCGCGACCAGGAGCAGGAATGAGCCACAGACGGTGCGAGCGAATCGCCGCAGGGTTTCTTGCCGTATCATCAGAACCTCCATGCGAAGCCGATACCGGTGAAAAAGTCGTCGGCTTCCTCGTTCAGGCCGACGCCCGCGCGGACGTCGATTTGGAAATTGTCGGTAATCAGGAACGTCAAGCCGCCATTGGCGTAATGGGCGGCGTCGGCTTCGTCCGCGTTCGGGTAGAAGCCGAAGTACTCGGTATACAGGCCGATGCGCTCGGTCAGTGCCATGGCCAGGCTGATCGAGGCCGAACTCTGCACGAAACGGTGACCGTCCTCGGTTGGCACGCCGAGATTGATGTTGCCGGCGACGGCCAGGCGATCGGTCAGGTCGTAGGCCCAGAGCAGCTTGACTTCCGGATCGACGTCGCCTGAAGAGATGCTCGGACTGCCTGAAGGCGTGGTGATCTGCATGATCGCGCCCAGATGCGGACGAAGCCCATCCTGTTCGCAGAACTTGACCTTCAGGCCGAATGACAAGTCGTTAGCGCCCTGCGACCAGTCCTCTCGGCGAACGTCGCGGCCGGCCCGCGTCCCGGTCTCGAACTGCTCCTGGGTCCACGAATAGCCCGTCCAGCCGAGGCGCAGCTCGAGGTTGTCCACGAGCCCGATCCGCAGCAGCAGCTCCGGGGCGGTGTGATCGTGCAGGCGGTCCTCGCGCTCGCGGTCGTACGTGAACGTGTAGCCGCTCTCGAGTTGAAAGTGTCCGCGCGGGACGGCGTCGGTGCTCTCGGTGAAGTCGGGACGATCCGTGACCAGTGGCTCGGTCAGCGCAGCCTGCCAGCTCGGCGAGGGCGGCGCGGGCTGAGTCTCGGGGTCACTGGTGAGCAGGACGGCGCAGAGAGATTCGATGGCCAGCCACATTCAGCTTTTCTCCCCAGATTGGTTCGCAGCGGCCGGGATGCGCCGGCCGTGCGGATCGACGCTGGCGTCCGGGGCGGCGTCGACCAGCTCTTCGCGCAGCCGCTCGTCAATAAAGTGCTCCATCCGCATGGCCGGTTCGTGCAGGTGGTCCAATGGCAGGTTGAAGTGTTTGGCGAGGTACAGCTCCCAGAGCCGGTGCGAGCGGACCAGCCCGCGAGCGACTTCGACGCCGGCCGGCGTCAGCGACAGGCCGCCGGCCGTGCGTCTGAGCCGCCGGGCCCGTTCGAGCAGCCAGATGGCGACGGCTGGCATCGGCCCGCCGCCGAGCGAAGCCGAAACGTCGCGCGTCGACAAGGGCTGCTGCCGGGCGGCTTCCTGCCAGCGGTAGAGGATGGCCAGCACGTCCTCGCGCACGATCCGCAGCGCGAGCGAGGCGCGGTGGAGCCACTTGCTCACCAGTCCGTAGCGCGGCGCCAGCAGCACGGCCAGCCCGAACTGCGCGCCGGCGACGACGGTCATCATGCCGGCCACGGACGTGTTGATGGCCGGATGCGAAGCGAGCAGGTAGCCGCCGGCGGCCGAAATCACGCCGTGCACCGCGGCCAGGAGCAGCATCCATCCGAGCCGATCGGTGAGCAGGTGTGCCGTGGCGCCCGGCACGATCAGCATGGCCACGACCAGGATCGAGCCGACCGACTCGAACGCCGCGACGGTGGTGGCGGCGACCATGGCCATGAGGACGTAGTGCACGACGATCGCGTTGATCCCCATCGCGGTCGCCAGATGTGCGTCGAACGTCACGATCTTCAGCTCCTTATGGAGCAGCAGGATGAATGCGACTACCACGACCAGCGTGCCGCCCAGCGGCAGGAGTGCGGCCGGCATCTCGATGCCCAAAAACGAGCGCTTGTCCAGCACGACGTTGAGGATCTCGCCGTAGAGCACACAGCCCGGATCGAGGTCCACTTGGCGAGCCGCGCGCGTGATCAGAATCACACCAATCGCGAACAGCGTCGTGAACACGATCCCCATGGAGGCATCTTCGGGAACTTTGGCGATGCGATGGATCGTCTCGCTCAACACGGCGGTCAGCACACCCACGACCATCGCCCCGACGAACATGGGAATGACGCTGCGGCTGCCGGTCAGCATGAAGGCGACCGCCAAGCCCGGCAGAATCGCGTGCGAGATGGCATCGCCGAGCAGGCTCAGGCGGCGCAGCACGAGATAGCAGCCCAGCAGGCCGCAGGCGACGTTGACGAGAGCGCCGACCAGGATCGTCCACCAGGCGTCGGCCCGCTGCAATTCTTCGGCGACGTGAGCGAAGAACCCCATCACAGCGTCTCCCTCGGCTGATTGGAGAGCGGCTCGATCACATGCGGCGATTTCGGCGGCAGCTTGGATCCGCGCGGCCAGCGGCCTGACTCGCTCAGTCGTGCCTCGAGTTGCTGAACAATCTCGCTGGGCAGAAAGTGCTCGATGGTGTCGGCGTCGCGATCGACATGATCGGCGGGGATGCTGGCCTGATCGATCAGATACAGTTCCCACAGCCGGTGCGAGCGAACCACCGAAGCCGCCTGCTCGACCCCCGACTCGGTCAGCCTGAACCGATCGGTCCCGGCCGGCTCGACCGCCCCGCGGCGCGCCCCGGAGCGCGCCACCTTGCGCGCGAGTCGCGGCGTCCAGCCGCGCCGCGCGGTCAGCGCCGACAGTGCGACCGCCGGACGAGCGAGCACGTTCTCCTCGGTCAGCTCGTACATGCTGCGGAGCAGATTCTGGTGGGCGATCCGCTCCCGCAGGCGCAAGCGTCGCCACAGCCGCGCGAGTACGCCGCGGCGCGGCGCGGCCAACATCGATACGACGAAGATCACGGCGCCCACCAAGACAATGACCGGGCCGGCCGGGAGGGGAAGGACGCTGCTGTCGAAGTACGCACTGATAAAGCTTCCTGCAGCCCCGGTCGTGCCGCCGAACAACGCCGACAAGATCAGCATGATCGGAAGTCGATCGGTCCAGAAGCGGGCGGCGGCACCCGGAATGATCAGCAGGGCGGCCATCAGAACCACGCCGACGGCGGGCAGTCCAATCACGGTGGTCACGACGAGCAGAGCCATCATCATGATGTCGAGCACGAGCACGGGCCAGCCCTGCACGGCCCCGAACTCACGGTCGAAGCTGAGCAGCTTGAATTCTTTGAAGAGCAGCAGCGTGGCCGCCAAGACGGCTGCGGCCGTCCAGCCGATCAGGATGACGTCGGCCCGAATCATTCCGGCCGTCTTTCCGAAGATGAACGAATCAAGGCCGGCCCGGTTGCCCGATGGCAGGTTTTGAATCATGCGCGACAGCACGATGCCGGCGCCAAAGAAGACGCTGAGCACGATTCCGATAGCGGCGTCTTCCTTGATGCGCGTGGCGGTGCGCAGCACAGCCACGACCAGCACGCCCAGCGTGCCGGTCACGACTGCCCCGATCAGCAGCGCGACGAAGTGGCGGTCGCCAATCACGAGAAACGCCAGGCAAATCCCGGGCAAGGCGGCGTGCGAGAGCGCATCACCCATCAAGGCCCGGCGGCGCAGCACGGCGAACGAGCCGACAACGCCGCTCACGATGCCCAGGAGCATCGTGCCGGTCAGCACGATGTAGGTGTTGTACGCCATGCGTAGCATATGCTACACTGTTTCGTAGCCGTGTCAAGCTGTATACTGAGCGACATTTGGCGGGTTGATCCGGCGACCGGCTCGGAGGGAGCGCATCGTACGGGCCGAATCGGCGTAGACGATCGCTTGTCCGTGGTACCGAGGGTGTCGCAACTTCGGCACGGGCAAGCAAACGACCGCTTGCCCATGCCACCCCACGCCAGCCATCCCGCCCCTCGCCACCCATGCCACCTCGTGGCGCCGACACCGAACACTTGCGCGGCGGCGAATCGCGCACGTCGATTCAGTGTCCTTCGGTCGGTCGTGGCGACGGTGGGAAGCGGTAGATGAAGATGGTGTGGCCGACGAGCGCTTCGGGGGTGAGTGCGCGGAACGGAGCGTAGAAGTCGCCACGGACGAGGATCGGCGTCCCCTCGTTGGGCGTGCGGAGGTCCACGTCGAGGCCGGCCCAGCAATAAGCGCTGATCGCGACCCATTCGCTCTCGACCCTGTCGAGCAGCAGTGTGTAGGGAATGCCGTAGACGCCCGGGTCGGCCATGCCAAAGTAGGCCAGTTGGATGCGCGAGATGTCGCGCTCGCGCATAAACTCTCGCAAATCGATCAGCCCTTGTCCCCAGTCGAGATCGGCGTCCACGAGCCAGCGATGGCCGTGGTCGGGGCCCCCTACGGCGCGGTTAAAGAAGCAGAGATATCGTGGATAGACCGATTGCCCCTCGATGACGAACATCGCGGCGAGGGCCAGCCCGGCCGGCATGAGCCAGCGCGCTGGCGCGGGACGTGCCGGTGGCTCTGGGCGGCGCCGCGCCGCCAACCCGCCCAGCCAGATGTAGACGAATGGCAGGCACGGGAGGAGATATCGCGCTCCGGCCACTTCGGTCGCCAACAGAAACCCCGCGGCGAACAGGATCGGCATCAGCAGCAGGTAGCCGTCATGGCATATCCAGTGGCGGAAGTGGCGCCGCGAGTTCCAGGATGCGTACAAGCGCAGCGCGACGAGCGGCAGGAACGCCAACGGTGCCTTCAACCAGAGTGCGAGCGGGTAGTAGTACCAAGTCGTTGAAGGCACGAGCTGGCCGGCGCAATACGTCGGGTGGGGGCGCTCGGTCGGCGCCTTCTGCCAGTCAAATCCGTCGATGTAGGCCGACGGAAGGGGCATCGGAAGGTTGCCCAATCTGGCTTGCCATTGTTGGCAGCCATCCGAGAGAAACTCGTAGGACTCGAGCCCGCGTCCGAAGCCGCGCCACCGATAACCCATGTTGACGACGACAAAGGCCGTCAGCATCACGGCCGACCAGCCGCCCAGTGTGCGAACGGCCCCGCGGCCACGCCGGCGGGCAATTTCGACCAGTGCGGCCGCGAGGAACAAGGGTAGAAGGAGCAGGGCCGTGAACTTGCTCAACAAGGCCGCGCCGGTCAGCAGCCCGGTCAACAGGCCGTGCGACCAGCGCCGCCCGCGCAGGAATTTCCAGTAGGTGTAAGCCGCCGCCAGGATCATGACGGCGGCCCCCGCGTCGACCGTGGCCAGGCTGCCGTGTGCGCACACGGTCGGCGACGCGGCATAGAGTACGGCCGCCAGCAGTCCGCCGACGAGTCCGTAGAGGCGCCGAGCCCATGTGGCCACGAGCAGGAGACCAGCCACCGACAAAGCCATCACCGGAATGCGAGCCAGCAGCATCAGATCGGGATAACGGTCCCAGTTAGCCAGCATGAACTGTTCGCCGAAGCGCCAGTGAAAGGTCGCCGGCTCCGCCGGCCGGTCGTCAGGCACGGGCACCTGGGCGTCGGCCAGGAGGGCGATGCCGCCGGTCAGCAGTTTGATGAGCGGTGGATTGTGTGCGTAGATGTCGAACGAGTCGGTCGTCCAATACGTTGCCCCGGCGGGCACGTGGGCGAACTCGTCGAACGTGACGGACTGGCGTTCGGCCGCGCTAAATAGCAGATGAAGGTGCACGGCCACCAGCACACACAGAGCGGCGATCCACAGCCAGCGGCGCGAGCGGCCGGTCGACTGGTCGTTCATGGGTCTGCCCGTTTCAGGGTTCAGGAAAGGCCTTTCCGACGCTTCGCGTCGGCGTCTGCCGTTGCTGAACCCTGAACCCATAGCCCTGAACCCTAACTCTGAGCGGCGACCGGGTACAGATGGTAGAGCATGACGTAGATCAGCACGCCGGTGACCGACACATACATCCAGATCGGGAACGTGATGCGGGCGATGCGGCGGTGGGCTTCGAACCGGCCGCGGTAGGCGCGATAGAGCGTGACCAGTGCCAGAGGCACAACCGCGGCGGCCAGGATGATGTGCGAGATGAGCATGGCGTAGTAGGCCGGCCGGATCCAGCCCTGCCCGCCGAACGGCGTCGAGACGCCGCGCTTGAGCGTGTGGTAAGTGACGTAGCTGGCCAGGAACAGCGTCGAGGCGGCGAACGCGGCGATCATCAGGTTGCGGTGCGTGCGGATTCGTTTGGCGCGAATGGCGAGCCACCCGGCGCTGAGCAGCACCGTCGCCGTCCCGTTGAGCGTCGCGTTGACGGCCGGCAGGTCGGCCACGTCGATCAAGCTCAGCGCTCCTTGGCGATGGCGCGCACGTCGGCCACGATCCTGTCGAGCGACTCGGGCTTGGTTCCGTCGTATCCGGTGCGCACGCGGCCTTTCCGATCCACGATGCTGAGCCGCTCGCTGTGGAACAGCAGGTTCTCGCCGCTCATCAGCTTGAACGAATCGGTCACGAGCTTGCGGATCTCGGCTTCCTCGCCGGTCAGGAAAAACCAGCGCTTCGGATCGGCCTTGTAGTAACTGGCGTACCCGGCCATGACCTCGGGTGTGTCGCGGGCCGGGTCGACGCTGACCGAGACGAGCCGCAGGTCGCGCACGTCGGTGAGTTTGCCCTGTAGCTCGACCATCGTCTTGGTCATGATCGGACACGTGCCGCTGCAGGAGGTAAAGATGAAGTCGGCGATCCAGACCTTGCCGAGCAGGTCCTGTTTGGTGACCGTCTGGCCGTTCTGGTCGGTCAGCGTGAAATCCACCACGCTGCCGAGCACGGCCGGGGCCGGCGTACGCGGTCCGCTCAGCACGCGGAGCAGAAGCACGACAAGGATCGCCGCCCCCAGGCCGACCATGGCGACCGCGAGTACACGGTCGAACCGCGTGCTGTCCCGCTGTGTCATCGCGCTGCTTTGTTCCACGTCAACATCCTTTCGAAAACGCCGTGCGGATTATAGGGCAGGGCGGGGCCGATTTCGAGATGGCAGGCCCGCAAGCGTCGGTGACCGGTCGGGTTGGTACCGGCGGGGCGGCCCGTGGAGACCCGTGTGCGACCGGCACATTCGAATCGCAAGTCCGCACGCGCGGCCCGCGGCCGGGCGCGTGGCCGTTCGGCGCGAGGTTGGCCGACACGCTACAATGGATTGGCCGTCGTGCATTCGGTGCAAGCGGAGAACGCGCGGCCTGGAAACGGTGTGCGAAAAACGCGCGCGCTTTCCGGCCCGTCCTAAAAGGCCTTGTTTTGCAGGCCGGGCGAGTGGCGGAATGGCAGACGCTGGGGACTTAAAATCCCCTGAGGGGTTCCCCTCGTGCGGGTTCAAATCCCGCCTCGCCCAATTACACTTGCACGCGGATGCACTGCGTTCGGCCAGCGCACGAAATACCCAGAACGACGGCGGCTCGGGCTGCCCGCCGAGGCGAGCTGCCCGAGCCGCCGTCGCCCACCTGCGATGACGGACTATCGCGTCCAGGCGTGGATGTGCGTGAGCGTGTTGACCGGCAGTGTTACGTCGACGACCACCTGGGCGACATCGCCGCCGGCCATGTCAATCTCGGTATCGTAGATGATCCGCGGGCCCGATTCGGGCGTCAGCGCGACCGAGATCGGCACGAGGCCGGTGAAGTCGCGGGCCTGCACCTTCACGGTCTGGTTCGGATCGGAGCCGAACGGCAGGAACACTTGCGTCGGCCCGCTGCCCTCCGGGATCGCCTGACCAGCGGCCGCGATGATGTCGAGCGTCGGCAGATCGTTCGGGAAGATCACCATGAACGCGCCGACGCTGGTTTGCGATGTCGGCTGGAAGTTGTATTGCAGTTGCGAGCGGTCGATCGCATCAATCCGAATGCGCCCGAAGTTCGGCTGACCACTGGCTCCGCGCACATCCACGACACCGCTTCCACTCACCATTGGTGAGACCATGCGAATCGCGCCTCCGCTACCGGCCCCGGTCGCGCTGCTCCACCCGCTTCCGCCCCAGGATCGCACCGTCCCGGTGACGTGTACGCGCGTGTTCGACGCCAGCAGGATCGCACCGCCCCCGCCTCCGCCTCCCGTTCCCGGCTGCCCGACCGTGCCGCCGCCCCCCGAGCCGCCCACCAGCGGAACCACCAGCGGGCTACCGTAGGGATCGCCATCATTCGCATCCGTCCCGGTCGCCGAATAGGCGCCGACTCCCGCCGCGCCCGTCCCGGTGGTCGTACCACCGAGTCCGGCGCCCGGGCCCTGCCCGTCACCGGGCGGGATGTTCGGTCCAAAGGCCGGCATGCCGCCAGCGAAACCGCCGGGACCACCCTGACCCCCGACGGGCGGGCTGCTCGTGCCGCTCTTGCCGTCCACGTGCACCGTTCCGGCGATCGTGATATCGCCGGTGGCCAGTACGTAGACTGGCGTATTGCGGGCGTTGGGCGTGAACGTCAGCGTGGCGCCCGAGGCGACGTTCACGGTCGTGACGTTGAAGATGCCGTCGTCCGGCATGCTCAGCGTGGTCGTCCCGGTTGTAACGCTGAGCGCACCGTCGCTGCCGTCGCTGCCCGAGTTGAACAGTTGCGCTGGCGCCAGCGGCGCGGCGCTCAAGACTACCAGAATTGGAAGCATTCTACGTGCGGCTTTCATTACTTCGTCTCCTTGCTTGTTGCGGCCCATCCCGGCGCGGCGGCAGGGCATGGTTCTTGATCCGACTCTACTCCTCGATTTCGACCGTGAGCGGCGGCTGGGCCAGCGTGGTGTTGGGCGGCAGGCCATCAACTTCGCCCTCACCCGGAACCAGGGCCATCACCGGCGGACCGGCCGCGCTGACGTTGGCCGGCAGTCCGTTCACATCACCCGCATCGGGGATGAGTACCTGGATGGGGGGGAAAGCTGCGATCGTGTTGATCAGCAGGCCGCCCGGCTGGCCCGTGCCGGGTGCGAGCGCAGACACTAACGATGGCGTTGCGATCGTCCCGAACAGCCGGACGGTGGCCGTGGCGCTGATGTTCAAGGCCGTGCTGGTGGCCTTCACGAGCACGATCGGCGCCGGATTCAGATTGGCCGTCGGCGGGGGCGCGTACAGCCCGCTCGGCGTTATCGTGCCCGGATTGAGCTGCAGCCCCTGGCTGCCCGGCGAGAATGGCAACAGTAGTTGCCACGTGACCGTCTGGTCGGGCGCGCCGATGACCTCGACCGTGAATTGCACCGGCTGACCCACCAGGGCGTGCGCTATCGACGGAGTCAGGCTGACGCCCTGCACGAAAAAAGTTCCGACATCAAAGGAGGTGCCGGTCGAGAGCGTCACGACCAGCGGCCCGGTGCTCGCGCCGGACGGGACTTCGACTGTGATAACGTTCGGCGCAACGCTGATGACCGCGGCCGCCACGCCGTTGAACGTGGCCGAAGCACCTGCATCGCCCGCTGGCAGGTTGCGGCCCAGAATGTTCACGCGCTCGCCGAACAGCGCCATCGGCGGCTGCGCACCGAACACCTGTGGCGCGGTCACGCGCATCAGGTTAACCACGCTGGTTCGATTGCCGACCGGATCGTAGTCGTAAGACGTGTTCACCGACTGGGCGCGGCTCTCGGCAACGACTGCCGTGACGGCCAGGAGCGCGGAGATCAGCAGGCGCGACGCGCCAGGCCGAGGCGTTGGCCGCCGCGCACCACGGCAATAGCGCCGGGCCACCAGCAGCAGCGGGAACGCAAAGACGATGAACCCGCAGTTGCAGGTTGGCTTCGGCGGCGGCGGCGGCTTGCAGGTCGGGTCGCACGCGCACTTGCACACGATCGAGCTGTCCGTTCCCTCTCGCGCGGCCTTGCGAAGGCACGCCTGGCAAGCCGCGTTCAGGCCGGTCGGATCGGTGAAATTCACGGGATTGTTGTTGACGTAGGCATAGTAATTGGCATCGCCCGATTCGAGTTCGAGCGGGTCCTCGGTGATGAAGCGCCCAACGGCCGGATCGTAGTACCGGTTGCGGTAGTAGTAGAGTCCGGCTTCGGCATCGAATTCGCGGGCGGTGTACGTCAACGGCTGCAGGCCGGCCGAGCCCGATTGGCTCAGGATGGCGCCATAGGCGTCGTAGACATACTCCTCGGCGACTGCGCCGACTTGATCCGTCAGCGCGACAACGCTGGCCAGGCGGTCGGCGTGATAGAACCACGTCTGGCTTCCGCCCGCGTCACTGATGGCCAGCGGCCGGTCGATGCCCAGACCCATCGTGTAGCGACGCACGATCGTGCCGGCAGAATTCAGCTCGAACAGCAGGTTCGGGCCGTCATACACGTAGCGAGTCATCACTCCGTTGACTGACTTGCTCACGCGCCGGCCAAGTCCGTCGTAGGCATACTGCGCGTCCAGCACCGTCAAGGGCGACGGCCCGTCAAGCTCTTGAACGATTCGAATCAGCCGCCCGTCGAAGTCGTATTCATACGTCGTGGCCAGCGGTGAGCCGGATTGTTGCTGCCCGATGCGGCGGCCTTCGAAGTCGTGCGAATAGGCAGTCGATCCATCGGATTCAAGCCGGTTGGCGGCGTCAAACATGAGCGACGCGCTCACCAGGCTCGCGCCGGCAACGGGCGGCATCGTCGTCGCCGCGAGTCGTTTCAAAAAGTCGTAGCCGAACCCGAACGACTGCGTTCCGGCCGCGGTGGTACGGGCGAGTGCCGTCAGACTGCCGTTGCCGTCGTAGGTGGTATAGTCCAGCGTCAGCCAAGCCGCGCTGCCCTCGGCGCCATGCGAGATTTGAGTGATCTGGTCGGCGACGTCGTAGTTGATGAGCGTCTGCGTCTGATTGGGCCGGTGAATCTCGCGCAGGTTCACGGCGTCGTGGACGAACGACCACGCGCCGTGAACCGGATCGGTGAGCGTCGTCAGCCGGTCGAGCCCGTCATAGACGTAACTGGTCAGGCCAAACTCGGTCTCCATGGAGGAACGGTTGCCAGCTGGATCGTGGTCGTACTGAATCGCGTGATCGACTGTCAGCCCGTTGTCACTCGCGTAGCTGGTCTGCGAGAACTCGAGCCGGCCGCGGGCGTCGTAGCTCTGCAGGATGGTCGCGGCAGCGCTGCCGGCAAACGCCAGGTGGCCGAGTGTATCGTAGCCATACTCGTATGCAGTGTCGTCGCCGTACAGCGTTCGCAGGAGTTGGCCGGCCGCGTCGTACTCGTGCGTCATCAGCTCGCCGTTGCGGTTGAGCTTATCGAGCAACGCGCCTTCGCCGTCGTAGGCAAACGTCGACGAGTTCCCGAGCTGGTCGGTGGCCGAGACACGGCGGTTGAGTCCATCGTAGACAAAGCTCAGCAGCTCGTCATTCGGCAGTACCACGCTGGTGAGATTCGACGTCGCGCAGCCGCAGCCGGTATCGGAATACGAGAACACGGTCTGCCCGTTCAGACCATCGAACATGCTGGTGGTGCGGTTGAGCGCATCATAAGTCAGGACGACCGTCACCTGCATTGGGTCGGTGATGTGCGTCGGATTGCCGGCCAGATCGTACTGATACAGCGTCGTGCGCAACAACGGGTCAGTCAGCGACAACGTATTCCCCTGCGGCGTGTAGGCGACCTGCCGCGCATGACCGAGCGGGTCGATCGTCTGCGTCACACGGTCGGGCAGCGCGGGATTCTCGTACTCGAACGTCGTGATGGCCGACTCGGGCCGCTCGACTTCGATGAGGTTGCCATTGGGCGCGTAGGTGAAGAGTGTCTCGCGCCCGAGCGCGTCCTCGCGCCGGCTGAGGAGGTTGAACGGCCCCTCATAGTCGTAGTGGACTTCGCTGTTGTCGGCCAGCTCGCGCTCGACCGTGACGTTGCCGTCGGCGTCGTACTCGAACTCGACGACCGAGCCGTTGGGCCGCGTGCGCGAGACGAGCAGCCCGTTGTCGTCATACGCCAGCGTCGTCGTCCGGTTAAGCGGGTCACGGTAGGCGATGGTCTGGCCGTCGCCGCTGGTCGTGTCGCGCCACTCGCTGCCGCGGCCGTCCACGTAGACATCGACCCTTTCAGTAACGAGCGGGATCGGATCTTGCAGCGTGCCCTGCCCAGCCGCCAGCCCTGTGCCGGCCTCGCCGTTGGCGGCGCTGGGCGCGAACTGCCGCGTACGGAGTAGCGTCGTGCCATCGACGTCGTAGGCGCGCGTCTCGGTCAGGCGCCCGTTGTCGAAGTCGTATTCCGACCGCTCGCCGCGCGGGCCGGTCTGAGCAATCAGGCGATGATGGGCGTCGTAGGAGAACGCACGCGTCGAGCCGGCGGCGTCGGTCATCGATACTAGATTTCCGGTCGATGGCTCGACGACGAACGTCGACTGCCGCCCGGCCGAGTCCGTGATCGCAGACAGCCGCCCGCCATTGTAGGACAGCGTGTAGCTGTAGCCCGTCGGTGACGTGAGGTTGGTGAGCCGTCCATTCGTGTGCGTGAATTCGGTCACGTAACCATAACGGTCGACGATCCGGTCGATCAGTCCCGAGGGGGTGAAGTGATAGACCGTGCCGTCGTCCAGCGTGCGCGAGAACGCGAACGTAGTCTGGTGGCGCGTCAGCGTGGCGAAGTCGCCGGCCGGGCTGTTGAACGCGCCGGGTTGGCCGCCGCGCGGCGAGTACAGCACCGCATGCGTGCCGTTCTCAACCAGCAGCGCGCAGCCGTCGGGATCCAGATACAGCCGAGGCTCTTCGGCCACCATCCAGCCAGCGCCATACGGGCTCGTAGCGTAGTTGAGCAGGGCCGCCCGCTCGCTGAGCGTGTTGCTGGCCAGCGGCGTCAGGCCGGGATACGTGACGTTGTTAAACGTGGTCGTGGCCGGACCGCCGTAGACCGCGCTGATCGCCACGCTCGTATTCGCATTGAGGCTGGTCGCTCGGACCGTGTAGGGGTACGAGCCAGTCGCCAGCAGATCGCCCAGCGCGTTGCGCCCGTTCCAGAGCCAGGTGGCGTTGTGCTTCTGGTTGTTCTGACTGAACGCGTAGGCGGCGGAGGTCTGCACGCCCTCGATGTTGAACTCAAAAACCGTCCGTTCGACCGGCCGCGTGCTGTTGTAGTCGATGTATCCGCGCAGCGTGACCGATGGGGCGGCCGCGCCGCTGAAGTAGACCAGCCGAATGCCCCACGGCTCGCCCAGCTCGCGGAACTCCGGCAAGCGGATATCCTCGAACAGATAGCCCTCGCGCTTGTCAACCGTCGAACTGCCCGGCTGATGCGGCCCGGGCTGCTGGGGACACATCGGCCCGGGCGGCGGCGCTGGCGGCGGCGCTGGCGGTGGCCCCATCGGCGACGGAAACGGAAGGCAATAGCCCGTGCAGATCGTGCAGAAGTGGTCGAACTGCACCTGGATGGCCGTGCCACGCACCGGATCGGAGACGACCGTGCCGATGCCGAAGTTGCCGCTCCCGCCGAACGCCGTGGTCAGGTCGCTCCATTCGAGCGTGTTGTGATCGATCTTGCCGAAGCGCACCTGCGTGCCCAGCGGCAGATTGTGCTGGTTCGGCATGCGCAGCGTCACGGGCGCCGTGGTCGCATCGCCGAACACGCCCGAAATGTCGACAAACGTTCCGCCTGCCGAGACCAGTTGCGGCAGATCATCGCGAATCGCCTGCGCCGACGGCAGCATGGTGACGCTGATGCCGTTGGGCGGATCGGCCATCATCGCCCCGGGCGGAATCTCGAGCGAAATGCCGTTGTCGACATCCTCGATCATGCCGCCCTCTTCGGCCGAGATCATCACCGGCGGGTTCAGCGGCGTCAGATGTGCGTCGGCCACGCCCCAGCAGCGGCCGGCCTGCACCGTCACCTGCCGCAGGTTCTCGGTGAACCCGTCTTTGAAGATCTTGACCACGAATGTGGCCTGACCCTCGACCGGAACGGTGGTGTAAGCGAAATTGCCCTGCGCGTCGCTCATGGCAAACGGCGGCAGCGGCGGCTGACTCTGGTCGGCCGGATGGTAGTACGCCACCACGACGGCCGCCGGCAGGGGCTCGCCGGTCACGGCGTGAAACACCTTGCCGACGATGACGGCCGCATCGGTGACCACCGGCAGCGCCACGCCCGGCCCCAGCAGCGTGTTCTGTAAAGCAGCGTAGTCGTCCAAATCGACATCCGGATCGGTGTCGAAGCGGAACTGCGCACACGACGACAGGCCGCCCTCGCCCGTGAAACACACGGCAAAGGCGGCCATGTCGCGCAGGTCAATGTCGTTGTCGCCGTCTGAGTCGCCCAAACCGCTGGCGAGCGCAGGGCCAGCGGCGAGTGATAGCAATAATCCAGCCCAGCGATGGGCCCGAATGCGTCTTGATTTCATGACTCCCCCAAGCTAGCGGCCGCCGAGACCGCCGGTATCGGCGGGCTCGTCCGGTCAACGCGCGGTCAGTCTTGCCAGACAGTCATGCGTGACGAGGGCAACGTGCGGGCCACCTGAGGGTTGACCTCAATTGACAGAGTCGATTACCCGACGTGGCGCGTGGCATGGCCAAGCGTGAGCGCGGCCATGAAGTGCGTGTTCGCTCGTCATGCCCGCGCTTCGCTTGGGCATGCCACACGCTTCGCTTGGGCATGCCACACGCTGCAAGCGCCAGCGACTATCAAGGACGTGTCGGTGGTGCGATTTTGAGTACGACCAGGCTGTCCTTGGCGGTCTCGACGTTCGTCTGGCGCACGATTCGATCGGGCGGGACGTTGACTTCGCGAGCGAAGTCGCGGCTGCGGACGACGAAGTAGGCCGGCGCGCCGGCCGTGTACTCGAACGCCTCCTCCACGTTTGCGGGCCAGCGGACCGGATGGGGATAGCCGATGACGACTTCGGAAATCGGCTGTCGCGCGAGGACAAACAGCGGACCGTCGTGGGTAGCGCTGCGCAGCGCGGCAATGCGCCGGGCGTGGTCGAACTCGGCCGCGCGCGACGGGGCATACCAGAGCTGATGGGCACACTTCGCCGAGAGCAATACACCGGCCAGTCCGAGGAGCAGTCGGGCCGATCCGTCACGCACTCGAATGCACCAGACCGCAAGCAGCGGCGCCGAGATGAGGGCCGGCACGATGGACCAGGCGTACCCATGCGTTAAGGACAGGCTCTCGCCCGTGGCCGGGAGTCGTCCGGCGAGAAGCAGCACCGCCAGTAGCCCGGTGGCGATCGCGCCGCCTGCCGCGAGTGCTGTCGGCAACGCGTGCGCTAACCGAACGAGCGCTGATTCGGATGGCTGCTCCGACCGGCGGCACACGATGAGCCACACCAGCGTGCCGAGCAGCGTGGTCGGCGCAAAGATCGGGAATAGATAGCGGGTTGCATCGGCCCGCGCGAACAGCAGGAAGACGCTGATCGGAACCAGCCAGCAAGCCAGGAACCACAGCAACGGCCGATGCGGCTCAGGCACAAGGCGACGGATGCCGCCGAAGGCCAGCATCCCAGCCAGGAACGAAGCCGGCAGCGTGACGACGTACATTTGGACCGGCCCGATGACCAGGTCGCGCACGTACTCGAGCGAGTTGGGCACGAGCCGGTGGTACAGCTCGGCCGCCAGCTTCTGTTCGACCGTGCCGGCGCTGGTCACTCGCGTCAGCCAAACGTACCAGGCGGCTACGATGGACACCGCAGCCGTGCCGCAAACGAGGTGCGCCGGCGCGAACAGCCAGCGCCACGAGCGGCGCGTGGCGGCGATCGCCAGCAGCGTCATCAACAGGAACAGGAACGCGTGCGGCGCTTTCCAGAAGCTCGCCGCTACCAGGGCCGCGTACACGCCGGACCACCAGACGAAGAGCGCAGGCCCTTCGAGCCGAGGGGTCGTCTCGTCGAGCACCGGCCGGGCGATCGGCCAGAGCAGCAGCGTGGCCAGGGCCGAGAAGAACATGAAGCCGATGTCCAGCTCGGCCCGCACGGCGTATTCGATCAGTGAGAAGTTGCACAGCGCCATCAGCCCGGCAATCAGGCCGCAGCCCGGATGGATCATGCGCCGCGCGGCCTGCCAGATGACCAGCACGTAACCGGCCGCGGCCGCGACCGACGGCGCTCGGGCCACGCCGGCGCCGATCGTTTCATGCCCGAGCAGGCGGGCCAGTGACATGACGATCCAGGCGAACAGCGGCGGCTTGTCGAGATACGGGCGTCCGTGGATGGTCGGCCGCGGCCAATCGCCGGCGGCGTACATCTCGCGGGCCACCAGCACACGCAGGGGCTCAGTTCCGTACCACGGCAGCGCCGTCAGACCCGGCAGGAACACGACGCCGCAGAGAATGAGCAGAAGCGCCACTTCGCCCGCCGCGCGATGGCCTCGGCGGGCCGTGAGACGCAAGTCATCGGTCGCGCCGTCCACCCTTGCGTCAATCCTTGAGCGAGAAAGGCGTGAAATCCGTATCGCGGTCGTAATAGTCCTCGTTCTCGGCCCGCTTCAGCCAGCCGACGACCGCGTACGTGGCCGGCGTCATGAACACCTCGACAGCGACCTTGAACGCGAAATTGAATGCCACCACCGCCACCATCTTCTCGGTCGACCACAGGCCCAGGAACGCGATCGGATAGAACAGCACGCTGTCGATGAACTGACCGACAATGGTCGAGCCGATGGTGCGCGTCCACAGAAACCGGCCGCGCGTCAGCACCTTCATCTTGGCCAGCACAAAGGCGTTGGCGAAGTCGCCGGCCCAGAAGGCCAGGATTGATGCCAGGACGATCCGCCAGGTGTTGCCGAACACGACTTCGAGCGCCGGCTGGATGGTTTGGTTGAACGGCTCGCCCGGATCGACGGGGAAATGCACGACGGCGAAGCCCATGATCGTGGCGAAGATCATGGCGCCGAACCCGGCCCAGATGACCTTTCGCCCGCGGGCGTAGCCGTACACCTCGGTCAAGATGTCGCCGAAGATGTAGCTGATGGGAAAGAACAGGTTGCCGGCCCCGAACGTGATGCCGAACACGCGGCAGACCTTGCCCGGGCCGATCAGGTTCGAGCACAGCAGCACGGTGACGAAGCCCACGGCCACCAGATCGTAGTAGCGATAGCGCCGCGGGTTTCCGCCCACCGGGCGGTGGCCGTCGGCCAACGTTGGCTCGGTCATCATCGGCGGGATTCTAGTGACGCCAGCCGGCGCACGCGAGCCGGGATGCTCTCACGACTGCGTTTGCAGCCGCGGATAGCATCGGCACGGCAACTCGACGGTTCGAGCGACGGTGGGTATCCTGGCGCTCGTGCGGGCGAAGCTGTCCAGTCAGAAGCGGGCGGGCAAGCGCATCCTCGTCGTCCTGCTCGGTTGTGCAACCAGCACCGGCACATTCGTGGCCGGCGCGGCAGCCGAAGACGTCGAAGATGACATCGCGGCCGGCGAGTTTCGCCAAGCCGAAGCGAAGCTGCGCGACCGGCTGAACGGCAACGCCGCAGCCAAAGTCGCGGCGCTCGAGCAGATCGATCAGTGGATCGTCGCGCCGCTGCTGAACCACCCGCACGGCCTGGCCGAGTGGTGCATCCAGATCGCCCGCGACCACCCGACGCCGGTCGCCAAGCGCGTGCACACCAGCGACCCGCCCGCCTTCTGCATGGCCGGCACCAACCTGGCCGCCGGCCCCGGCCTGCCGTTCAACGACACCAACGCGCGCAGCCGATGTGAGCATCGATCCCGACCACGAGCTGATGGAGTATTTCCTGCGGGCGTAAGCGGCCCACGAAGACCGCTGGGGTCGGGCCGGACTTCTTCGACTTCGGTAATGCGGCCGTTGGCGTCGCGCGTGTACGCGAACCGCACGACGAGCTCGCTCGACTCGCCGTCGTAGCGGTAGTGGGCGATCTCGCGCACCGAGCCGTCCGAATCGAGGTAGTAGTCGGTCTTGCCCACGCCCACGCGGTCCTCGCTGATGGCCAGCAACACGGTCGAGTCCTGGTAAGGGCGCGCTCAAAAATAACTTGGACAATTCTGTAATGACGGAGCAGGCGAGATGTCGATGATCGTGCGCAATGCAGGATGCACAAACGGTCGGACGGATCCGACAAAAGTACGCGGCGCTCAAGATCGAAATGGACGAGCGCAGCCGGCGTCAGTGGGCCGCTGCCGAAGCACGCGACTCGGGCTGGGGCGGCATCAGTCTGGTGGCGCGTGCGACGGGTTTGTCGCGCACGACGATCTTTGCGGGGCTGCGCGAATTGGACCTGCCCACCCGACAGCGGTCGGCCGAGGCCGTGCGCGTGCGCCGTCCGGGAGCCGGGCGCAAGCTTCTGACCGAGATCGATCCCGA
>Ga0187892_10001483_pt1 | contig 53418 bp, 48 predicted proteins | sample MA1701073metaG_FD_139345 | JGI IMG/M metagenome (GOLD analysis project Ga0187892, IMG submission 139345) | Bio-ooze microbial communities from a basaltic lava cave in the Kipuka Kanohina Cave System on the Island of Hawaii, USA - MA170107-3 metaG ...
CGCCCGGGCGATGGCACTGTGAGCAGTTGGTGTGCAGGTACGAGCGTGCGCGCTCGTCGAGCGTGCCGGCCGTGCCGACCGGATTGGGATACACCGCCACGGAGGTCGGATTGGCGATCGGCGGCGTCAGCGTGTCGATCGCATTGAGCGTCACGAGCTGATGAGCGGTGCGTCCGGTTTGCGGATACGTGTGGGGAATCGAGAGCTGCCGCGTTTCCAGGCCCAGCGAGCGGCCGGCCGCCTCGGTGTGGCATTGCAGGCATTGCGCCTCGCTCGGGTAGATCCACGTCTGTCCGTTGATCGGCACCTGCTTGCCGCCCGTCACGAGCGTCGCATCGGTCCCCTGAGCGTTCCATTCGTAGCTGTAGCCCGCCCAGACGCCGTCGGGATGGCGCATGAAGAGGCGCGTTTCGACCAGTCGCGTGCCGAGCCGGAAACTCTTCACCAGCACGGACCCGTTCGGGAAATCCCAATCACCGTCGGCGCCGACGGTGATGTTCTGTCCATCCGGCAGTCCGAGCCAGCGCTCTTTCTCCGCGCCGTCGGACCAGAACGCCGCGTTCGGCCGGTAGGGAATCAGCCCGCTCGCGGGCAGCGTCGCGTTGGCCGGATCCACGCAGCCGGTGGCGGAGAGTTGCGTAGCCACGCCCGAACCGCCGCCGCTGCTGGTGCCGGTGATGCGGTTGATGTCGCCGCGCATGTTCACGACGTAGAGCTCGCCGTCGTGGTCCTCCGCGAAGGTGGAGATCAGCAGGCCCGTGTCCAGACCACTGGTCACCGTCATCGTGGGTTGCGTGCCGTTGGGAATGTCCCAGATGCGCCCGGCCACGAAGTCGGCAAAGAGATAGCGGCCGACGAGACCCGGAATCGCGCTGCCGCGGTAGACGTACCCGCCGGTGACGGCTTGACCGGTCGTGTGATCGTACTCGGCGACCGGCGGCAGCGGATTCTGCGGCGTCGTGCAGACCAGGCCGCTGGTTGGCTGAGTGCCTTCGAAGCAGCGCCAGCCGTAGTTGCCGCCGCGCACGATGCGATTCACTTCCTCGCGCGTGGCTTCGCCGACATCGCCTGCCCAGATCTCTCCGGTCTGGCGATCGAAGCTCCAGCGCCAGGGATTGCGCAGGCCCCAGGCCCAGATCTCGGGACAGTTCTGCGTGCCGGAGCCGTTCTCGTTGCAGAGCGCGGTGTTCGCGGCGAACGGATTGTCGGCCGGAATACGATAGAGCGCCGAGCCGGTCGTGCCCCGGATGTCGATGCGGATGAACTTTCCGAGCAGCGAGGTCAGGCGCTGGGCCGCGTCCTCGCGCGCGCCGTTGCCGTCGCCCAGACCCATATAGAGGAACCCGTCCGGTCCGAACGCGATGTTGCCGCCGTGGTGATTCACGCCGGGCTTGCTGATCCTGATGACGACGCGCTCCGAATTCGGATCCAGCGTCAGCCCGCCGTCGGGCGAGGTGAATTCCGACAGATGCGTATCCGGCCCGCCGCCGGGGCGCTGCAGGGTCGTGTACGTGATGTACACGCGAGGTGTCGCCGGGAAGTCCGGATGAAACGCCATCCCGAGCAGGCCGCATTCTGAGCACGTCGAATCGACGCGCGGATCGATGTCGAGCATGAGCGAGGTGGCGGCCACGGCCTCGTTGTTGTCGAACCTGCGCACGGTGCCGAACCGCTCGAGCACGTACCAGCGACTCGAATCGCCGGGCGGCTGGATCATCAGGAGCGGGTTGCGCGAATTGAAGGTCCCCGGTTCCGTGAACCGGATGTTCGGAAATGCACGTTGCGTGGCGATGGTGACACTGCCCGTATCGCGCTCGGGCGCGATGCAGGTCGTGTTGCTGGGCCGCGCGTCCAGTCCGCTGGTCGGCGGGGGCGGTGGCGGTGGCGGTGGCGGCGGTGGCGGCGGGCCAGGGGGATTCTGCGCGACGTCATCGTCGCTGCTGCCGCAGCCGGCGATCAAGCCAGTGGCGACGAGGAGAATCGAAGCCAACAACATCCCTGTTGCGCGCCTGGCCTGAGGCATAGACCTTCCTTGTTACTTTTCCCTGACGTGCGATCCCTGCACGGACGCGCTCAGTCAGAGCGCGTGCAACCGTTGAAGTTCCACCGCGACCTCGGGGTCGACCCTGGACTTCGGCGAGCATTCTCCAATCGCCGACAGGTGCACGGGAGCGATCAGGGATGATTGGTGGGCCATGTAGGACTCGAACCTACAACCAACGGATTAAGAGTCCGCTGCTCTACCAATTGAGCTAATGGCCCGACGGAGGTGTCGCGGGAACGGCCGCTGTGTCGTCGCCCGTACGTGTGCGGACGACTTTGGGTTCGGCTCGTCGCTGGTCTTCACTTGGCGGCGGGGGCGCGCATTCTACCCGAAAGGCCGGCAGGCACCAGCCTCGGGGCGTGAAGCGTACAGGGAAGCAGTTTCGAGCCGGCGATCCGGCTCTGCGTAGCGGCGCCCGGGCGGGCAACCGGCCGACGTCAGCCTTCCGAGCCCTCGGTGCGCGGACCGCGACCGATGTGAAGACCGAACCACATGCCGACGAGCAGTGCCATCACGGCCGTGGAATTGGCGATGTCACCCGTGACACGGCCATAGATGGCGGCGAGCGCCAGGCCGGGCACGAGGGCGATGAAACGGGTCAACGTCGACATGAACGGAAGCATGCCGCAGCAATGGACCGGCTGCTGTGAACGGGTGCCGGGTTCGGAAGAGATGGGGTGGACGATGGGACTCGAACCCACGACGGCCGGAATCACAATCCGGGGCTCTACCAACTGAGCTACGTCCACCACGGAAGCGAAGCCCCCGTTTTCGGGGTCGCGAGTGTACCAAACCCCCCTCGAAACCGGGACTTCATTGAACCCGACGCGTCGTGACGCCTCTATGGGGCAGCCGTCAACGAGGCCGGTCATCGTGGCCGGCCAGCGACGCACTGCGGGAGCCCGATGCACCGGCTGTACGCGAACATGGCTGAGTGGTGGCCCCTCCTCTCGCCCCCTTGCGAGTACGTCGAAGAGGCTGAAGACCTGCTGCGGATGATTCGCGAGCGCCGGGGCACCGGCCGGTGTTCCCTTCTCGAACTCGGTTGCGGCGGAGGAAGCCTGGCGTCGCATCTGGCTCCCCACTTCGATCTCACCCTCACCGATCTGTCGCCGGACATGGCGGAAGTCTGTCGCCGCACCGTGCCGCAAGCGCAGGTACTCGTCGGCGACATGCGCTCGCTGCGCCTCGGCCGCCAGTTCGACATCGTGCTCGTGCACGACGCGATCATGTATGCGACGGACGCACAGCAACTGCGTGCCACGTTCGAGACCGCGGCCGCGCACTGCGCGCCCGGCGGCCTCGCGGTTTTCCTGCCGGACTGCGTACGCGAGACGTTCGAGCCCGAAACCGATCACGGCGGACACGACGACGGGGCGCGCGGACTTCGCTTCCTGTGGTGGTCTTTCGATCCCGATCCCGACGACAGCGAATTCGAAACGCACTTCGCGGTGCTGATGCGCGAGGCGGACGGCAGCGTGCGCGTCGACCACGATGCGCAGCGCTGCGGCGTGTTCGCGCTGACCGACTGGCAGCGCTGGCTCGCCGAGGCCGGTTTCAACGTGGAAACCGTGCACGATCCGTGGCGAGCCTACGTGTTCGTCTGCCGGCGCTGAGCCGCGGTCATCACCGGCGCGGCTTCTGTGCGCGGCGTCTGTGCGCGGCTTCTGTGCGCAGCGTCTGTGGGCGGCGTCACTCGGCCGCGGCGACGATCTCGATTTCGACCAGCCAGCCCGGATCGAGCGTCTGCACGACGATCGCCGTCGTGGGGACCACCCGGCCGCGCAACGCTGCGATGCGCGCATCCTGGTTGGCCTGCGCGTAGGCGGCGTCGCGCAGGTAGCTCGTCACGCGCACGATGTTGTCGACGGTCATGTCCGCACTCGCCAGGATGGTGCCGAGGTTCGACCAGATCAGCTCGAGCTGCTGCGCGAGCGTCTTGCCCGGCACGCCTTCCTCGTCCAGCCCCATCGTGCCGCTGACGTACAGCAGGCGTCCCGGGTTCTGCACTTCGAGCGCGTGCACGTAGTCGGGCGTCGCGGCGTAAACGCCGCGAGTCGGATTGCGAGTGACGGTCTTCAGGGGAACCTCGCCTGCACTGAAATGGCGCGCCCGGCAGGACTCGAACCTGCGACCCTCGGCTTAGAAGGCCGATGCTCTATCCACTGAGCTACGGGCGCACGCCTCGAAGCATCGACCGCCGTGGCGGCTGCCGGATCAGGCCCGGAGTGGTCGGGGCAGAGGGATTCGAACCCCCGACCCTCTGCTCCCAAAGCAGATGCGCTACCAGACTGCGCCATGCCCCGTTCCGGATCCGAGCCTTTGCGCGGGCGCGGCATCATACGAACGGCCCGTCGGGAGCGTCAATTCGAGCTCCGCTGTGCCACAATGCGCGCCCTTTTGGGGGCCCAGGTTTTCGAGGGAGCGCCGCCGAGAGATGACCGCGAAACTGATCGACGGCAAGGTACTCGCCACGAAGGTGAAGGCCGAGGTGCGCGCCGATACCGACGACCTCGAGGCACGCGGCCTGCGTCGCCCCGGGCTCGCGGTCGTGATGGTCGGGGACAACCCGGCCTCCGAAATCTACGTCCGCAACAAGCGCCGCGCCTGCGAAGAATCGGGCATCGTCTCGGTAGCCCACGACCTGCCCCATTCGAGCTCGCAGGCCGAGCTCACGCAGCTGATCGACCGGCTCAACGCCGACGAGACCATCGACGGCATCCTCGTGCAGCTGCCGCTGCCGGAGCACATGCAATCGACGGCTATTGTCGAGCGCATCGATCCGGCCAAGGATGTCGACGGCTTTCATCCGTACAACGTCGGCAGGCTCGCGCAGCGTCAGCCGGTGATCCGTCCGTGCACGCCGCTCGGCGTCACGCGGCTCATCGAATCGACGGGGGTATCGCCACGAGGCAAGAACGCGGTGGTCGTCGGCGCCTCGAACATCGTCGGCCGCCCCATGGCGCTCGAGCTGCTGTTGCTCGGATCGACGATCACCGTGTGTCATCGCTTCACGCACGACCTCGAGGATCAGGTGCGGCGCGCCGAGATCCTGGTGGTGGCGGTGGGCAAACCCGGACTGGTCAAGGGCGAGTGGATCCGGCCGGGCTCGATGGTGATCGACGTCGGCATGAACCGGCTGCCCGACGGCAAGCTGGTCGGCGACATCGAGTTCGAGGGCGCGATGCAGCGCGCGGCGTGGATCACGCCGGTGCCGGGGGGCGTGGGCCCGATGACCGTCGCGATGCTGATGAAGAACACACTCGACTCGGCGCTCAAACGCCTCGACCTGGCCTGACGGCGATCGGGCCCCGGCGCTTTCGCTACCTGCGCTTCCAGGTCGTGCCCTTAGGGCCGTCCTCGATGACGATACCGGCCGCGAGCAGCTGTTCGCGGATACGATCGGCTTCCTTGAAATTCTTCGCCGCACGCGCTGCGTTGCGTGCCGCGATCAGCGCTTCAATCTGCTCTGCGCCCAGACCACCCTCGCCCGCCGGCCCGCCCTTCTTGAACCACGCCTCCGGATCGCGCTGCGCGATGCCCAGCACTGCGCCGACCTGGCGGATCGCGGCCGCGAGTTGCGCCGCATCCGCGGCCGGCCCCCTCGCCTTCGCGGTGTTCAGCTCGCGCGCCAGGGACTGGACGATCGCGATGGCTTCGGGGGTATTGAAATCGTCGTCCATGACCTCCCTGAAGCGTTCCATCGCCTGGTGCACGACGCCGCCGGCGTCGGGCCTGGCAACCGGGACGCCGCGCAGCGCGGTGTAGAGACGCTCGAGCGCGGCGCGTGCCTGGACGAGGTTGTCGTTCGAGTAGTTGATCGGCCCCCGATAGTGACTGCCGATCAGGAAATAGCGCACCACCTCCGGATCGTGCAGCTTGAGCACGTCGCGCACCGTGAAGAAATTCCCCAGCGACTTCGACATCTTCTCCTCGTCGATGCGCACGAAACCGTTGTGCATCCACAGGTTCACGAAGGGCGCGCCGGTGGCGGCGCACGACTGCGCGATCTCGTTCTCGTGGTGCGGGAACTTGAGATCCAGGCCGCCGCCATGGATGTCGAAGTGCTCGCCGAGCATGGCGGTCGACATGACCGAGCACTCCATGTGCCAGCCGGGGCGACCCGACCCCCACGGCGAGTCCCACGCCGGCTCGCCCGGCTTGGCCGCCTTCCAGAGCACGAAATCGAGAGGGTCGCGTTTCGCGGCGTCGATCTCGACGCGGGCGCCGGCACGCAGCTCGTCGAGTTGCTTGCCGGAGAGTCGCCCGTAGCCCTCGAAGCGGCGCACGGCATAGAGCACGTCGCCGTCGTCGGCGACGTAGGCGTAACCCTTGTCGATGAGCGTCGCGACCATGCGGACGATGCCGGCGACGTGTCCGGTGGCGCGCGGCTCGTGATCGGGTTTGAGCGTGCCCAGCGCGGCGAAGTCTTCTTCATTGGCCTTGATGAACCGCGCGGTCAGCGCGTCCATGGGCTCGCCGTTCTCGGCCGCACGCTTGATGATCTTGTCGTCGATGTCGGTGATGTTGCGGACGTACGTCACCCGGTAACCGAGCAGACGCAGGTAGCGCACCACCACGTCGAACACCACGGTCATGCGCGCGTGGCCGATGTGGATGTAGTCGTACACCGTCATGCCGCAGACGTAGATGCCGACGTTCGGCGGCCGCAGCGGCCGGAATTCCTCCCGGGTGCCGGTGAGCGAGTTGTGAATTCTCAGCATCGATGCCTCATTGGCGCGAACAGGTGCCTGCCCTCCCTCACCTCAGAGCGCCCAGTGTTCGAGGCGCCGGCGCACGGTGGCGGGCGGAATCAGCTTGAGCAACGGCGCGAGCTCAGGCCCGTGCGTGCGACCGGTGAGCGCCACGCGCAGAGGAGCATACAGTGCCGCGCCCTTGCGTCCCGTGGCCGCTCGCAGCTCGGCGCTGAACGCCGGAAGGTCGGCGCCGTGCGCGTCGAACGCCTTGATCGCCGCGCTGAAGAACTCGGGGCGCGCTTCCACGGCGATGCGCCGGTCGGCCTCGGCGACGTCGGGCAATTCACCGAACACCACGTCGACCCAGGGCCGCGCTTCCTCCGGCAACACGACATTGTGCCGCACGACTTCCACGAAGTCGGTGACGCTGCCCGGGCTCGCGCCCGGTGGCAGCACCGGGCGCAGCCAGCGTTCGAGCTCGGCCGCCGAAGCGCGCTCGAGAGCCTCTTTCTGCCGATGGGCGAGCTGTGTTTCGTCGAACCGCGCCGGGGCCCTGCCCAGGTGATCGAGCCGGAAGTGCGCAGCCATTTCGGGCAGCTCGAGCCAGCCCTCGTGGTCCGAGGAATGACCCAGGTGGTACAGGTGATTGACGATGGCCTGCGGCAGGTAGCCCCGCTCGCGAAACTCCGCCACGCTCACCGCGCCGTGCCGCTTCGAGAGCGGGGCGCCGTCCGCGCCGGTGATCAATGAAACGTGCCCGTACTGCGGCACGCGCAGGCCGAGGGCTTCGAGCAGCAGGATCTGGCGCGGCGTGTTGGTGAGGTGATCCTCGCCGCGCAACACGTGCGTCACTTCCATGAGCGCATCGTCGACCGCGTTGCAGAAGAAGAACGCGGCGTTGCCATCGGCGCGGCGCACGATGAAGTCGCCGATGTCGTCCGTGGCGAACTGCTGCGCGCCGCGCACGAAATCCTCGAAAGCCACGCGCTGACCGACCGGGACACCGAAACGCAGCGTCGGACGAATGCCGCTCGCGAGTCTGCGCTCGCCTTCCGCGTCCGTGAGCGCGCGGCACGTACCCGCGTAGCGCGGCGGCCTGCCCGCGGCGAGCTGCGCCCGCCGCGACACGTCGAGCTCGATCGGCGAGCAGAAACACGGGTACGTGAGCCCGGTCTGTTCGAGCCGGGCGAAAAAATCGCGATAGATCGCTGCGCGCTCCGACTGGCGGTAGGGCCCGTGCGCGCCGCCCAGGTCGGGGCCCTCGTCCCAGTCGAGGCCGAGCCAGCGCAGATCCTCGATCAGGCCGGCAAGATAGCGCTCGGCGCTGCGCTCCAGGTCCGTGTCCTCGATGCGCAGCGCGTAGCGTCCGCCCAGCCGCCGGGCCAGCACGTAGTTGAACAACGCCGTGCGCGCGTTGCCCAGGTGCAGCGAGCCGGTCGGGCTCGGTGCGAAGCGGGTGACGGCCGGTGCGCTCATGACACTATGGTACGTTAATATCTGCGCCGTTCGCCCGACCGCGGCGGCCCCATCTCTACGCGACGAGGACCTTCGATGAAGCAGTGCGTGCCGGCCAGGTTCCTGAGGAATGCGCTCCCGATCAATCTCGTGACCGCTGTCGTGACCGCAATGGTCCTGCTGAGCCCGTCCCCTGGCCCCGCCGGACGAGCCGTCGCGCAGGACACGCCCGCGCTCGCGAGCGCCGCGCCGCGCGTGCGTTTCGATACCACCATGGGTTCCTTCGTGGTGCAGCTCGCCTCCGAACGCGCGCCGCTCACCGTCGAGAACTTCCTCAAGTACGCCCGTGCGGGTTTCTACCAGGGCACGGTGTTCCATCGCGTGATCGACAACTTCATCGCGCAGGGCGGCGGCTACGGCGCGGACTACAAGCTCAAGCCCCCGGGCCACGGGGACGTCGTCAACGAGTCCGGCAACGGGCTCGCCAATCGCCGCGGCACGATAGCCATGGCGCGCACCGCCAATCCGCATTCGGCCGACTGCCAGTTCTACCTCAACCTCGCCGACAATCCCGACCTCGATCCACTGCCGAGCCGCTGGGGGTACGCGGTGTTCGGCGAGGTCGTGGAAGGCATGGACGTGGTCGACCGCATCGGCCACGTGGCCACCGGCGCGGGCGGCGAGTTCAGCAAGGACGTGCCGCTCAAGGCGATCGTCATCGAGAAAGTCACCGTGCTCGGCCCGGCCGCCGCGCCCGCCGTCGAGAAAACTCCCGGCCCGCCGACACCGCCGACGCGATAGCGCCATGGCGACGCTGTTCGTCTCCGACGTTCACCTCGACGCCGGTCACCCGCAGATCACGGGGCAGTTCCTCGAGTTCCTCGAGCGCGACGCACCGCCGGCCGACGCGCTCTACATCCTCGGCGACCTGTTCGAAGTGTGGATCGGCGACGATGACCCCCAGCCCGACAAGCGCCGCATCGTGATGGCGCTGCGCGCGCTCACCGATCGCGGCGTGGCGTGCTACGTGATGCACGGCAACCGCGACTTCCTGCTGGGCGCGCGTTTCTGCAACGAGAGCGGCTGCCGCCTGCTCGAGGACCCCCTGGTCCTGCATCTCTACGGCAAGCGCGTGCTGGTCATGCACGGCGACGCGCTCTGCACCGACGATCATTCCTACCAGCGCCTGCGTTCGATGGTGCGCGATCCGGGGTGGCAGAAAGCCTTCCTCGCTCTCAGCACGGACCAGCGGCGGCTACTGGCCGACGAGGCGCGCGCCGGCAGCAAGGCGCACCTGCAGCAGGCCAGCATGACCAGCGCCGACATCATGGACGTGAATGAGCGGACGGTGGCGGACGCGATGCGCGGCGCGAACGTGCAGCTGCTGCTGCACGGTCACACGCACCGGCCGAACGTGCACCGCTTCGACCTCGACGGCGCGCCGGCTCAGCGCATCGTCCTGGGCGACTGGCACGAGCGCGGCAGCGTGCTGCACTGGGACGAGAACGGCTTCGAGCTCAGGTCCCTGCCCCGCGACCACCACTGAAAACCTTCAGGGCGCCGGCACGCCCGAGTGAAACCGGAACTGCGCGTCCGGCGTCGAGATGAGATCAGCCTCGACGTCCGCCAGCTCGTGCTGGCGTCGCGCGCGCTCCTCGCTTCGCGCCTCCCCTGCTGCGCGTGCCGCAAGTTCCAGGTACAGCGTGAAGTGCCGCGCCTCGGCTTCGGCCAGGCCGCGATAGAACGCACCAAGCGGATCCTCGAGCCGCGGCGCCAGCGCTGCGAAGCGCTCACAGGAGCGAGCTTCGATCAGCGCGCCGCAGATCATCAGGTCGAGCTGCCGTCCTGGTTCCTCCAGGCGCACGTGACGGCGTAGCGCTTCCGCGTAGCGCGAGGGCTGCATGCGGACGAACGGAATGCCGAGCGCAACCATCATCCGCTGCACCTGCTCGAAGTGGCGCAGCTCCTCGCGTGCCAGCCGCGAAATGCGCTCTGTCAGGACGCGATCCTGCGCGTAGGCGAACAGCAGGCTGAGGGCGGTCGACGCCGCCTTCTTCTCGCAGTTGGCGTGATCGACCAGCAACTCGCCGCGGCGCCCCACGGCAGCGTCCAGCCATGCCTCAGGCGTCGGGCACTTCAACAGCTCGAACAGCTCCATACCTCACCCGTCGAGGCGCGGAGGCTCCGCATCTCCGGGCGCCTCGCTGCCCATCGCGCCCTCCCAGCGCGCCATGATCGCCGTCACCGTCACGTCGGCGGTGACGTTGCCGACGGTGCGGATGATGTCGGGGATCACTTCGACGGCCATCAGCACCGGCAGCAGCTCCACCGGCACGCCCATCGCCATCGAGATCGGAACTGTCGTCGTGAAGAACGTGATCTGCCCCGGCAGCCCGACCACGGCGAAGTTGGTGAGCACCGCCACCGCGATGCCTGCCACGATCTGCGTGGCGCCCAGCGGCACGCCGTACACGTGCGCGACGAAGATCACGATGGCGAGGTTCATCGGCGGGCTGGTGACGCGAAACAGCGAGACCGCGAGAGGCAGCACGATGCCGGTGATGCGCGTCGGAATGCGCAGGAAACCCTGTGCGCGCTCGATCATCGCCGGCAGCGAGGCGAGCGAGGACTGGGTGCTGAACGCGACGACCTGCGCCGGTGCGAGGGCCCGTGCGAAACGACGCAGGCCGATGCCCGCGCCGAAGACCGCCACGGGATAGAGCAGCAGGGTTACGAGCGTCGCGAGTGCGCACAACAGGACGAGGTAGTGCGCCAGGGCGCCGGCGGCGTCGACGCCGCCGCGCAGGCCCACGCCGAGCGCGAGCACGAAAACGCCGATCGGCGCGACGACCAGGATCCAGTGCACGATCACGAACATGGTGTCGACGACGGCCTGGAAGAAACCCAGCAGCGGCTCGCGTCGGGTCACGGTGATGCGCGAGGCGGCAAAGCCGAACGCGAGCGCAAACACGACCAGGGGCAGCATGTCGCCGTCGGAGGCGGCAGCGAACGGGTTGGTCGGAACGATGCCGGTGATGAAATCCCGCAGCCGCGGCATCTCCGGCACCTGCGCAGCCTGGCTTGCGCCGGCGCGCAGGGCGTTCGCGGCGTCGGCGTCAACCGGGAAAGCGGCGAGTGCGGCCGGAATGAGCAGCGCGCTGAGCGTCGCGGCCGCAGTCATGAAGGCGATGAACAGCAGCAGGGAGCGTGCCGCGAGCTTGCCCGTCGAGGCGGTTTCGGACGCGGACGCGGCGCCGGTGATCAGCAATGCAACCACGAGCGGTATCACGGTCATGCGCAGGGCGTTGAGCCAGAGCGTGCCGATCGGCTCGATGATGAGCGCCAGCCGTTCGAGCACACCGATGTCGGCCGCGGAGATGACGATGCCGGCGGCCAATCCCGCGAACAGGCTGAGGATCACACGCGTGCTGAGTGACATTGGGCTCCCGGACGGGTTTGTTGTGCTCGTCGGCGGAGTCTAGCCCACTGCGCCGCGCGCCGGCCCTTGCGGACTCACGCCCGCTGGCGGCGCAGCTCCGACTGAATAGTCTCGACTGCAGTCTGCAGCTCCTGCGCCGACTGAAACCGTTCCTTGGGGTCCTTCGCCAGGAGCCGGTGCGCCAGCGGTTGCAGCTGTTCGAGGCCGCTCGGCAGATCGGGCAGCGGCGAATGGCTGTGCTTGTAGATCACCTGCATCGGCGTCTCCGCGAGATACGGTTTCCGTGCCGCGAGCATCTCGTAGAAGATGACGCCGATGCTGTAGAGATCGCTGCGCTCGTCCGTGTCCGCGCCGTGCCCCTGCTCCGGGCTCATGTAGTACGGCGTGCCGAAAATCTCGCCGGTTGCCGTGATCGCGGCATCGAGCTCGAGCTGCTTGGCGAGGCCGAAATCGATCAAGGCCAGGCTCCCGTCCGGGCGCAGCATGACGTTGCCCGGCTTCAGGTCGCGGTGCAGGACGCCGACGGAGTGGATGCCGTGCAGTGCCGCAGCCATCTGGCGCAGGTACTCGAGCGCGGTATCGGGCTCGATGCGCGCCTTCATGCGCTGGCGCAGGTCGCCCGCCGGGAAGAATTCCATGGCGATGTAGGCGTGATCGTCGGCGACGCCGAGATCGAAGATGCGCACCACGTTCGGGTGCTCGACCTTGGCGACGACCTCGTACTCCTGCAGAAACCGGTCGAAGGTATTCTTGCCCTCCGCGACGTCCGGCACCGCGCGCAACACCTTCAGTGCCACCAGTTCGCCCGCGCGCTCGCTTTCAGCGAGATAGACGGCCGAGATCGAGCCGCTCGCGAGCGTGCGGATGCAGCGCTGACCGCGGATCGTCACCGGGCCGAACCGGTACGAGAGCTTCGCCTGCGAGGAATCGCGCCAGAGCGCGAGCTGGCGCTTGCGCTTGCGCGCCGCCTCGCGCAGCTGCCCGATGAAGCGCCGGTGATCGATCTTGTGCTTGCCGATACAGGCTTCCGCACCCGCGCGCAACGCGGGCACCACCGACTCGTCATCGTCGTTGGGAGTGAGGAAGAGCACCGGAGGAAAGACGGGCCGCTGCGACAGCTCGGTGAGCCAGGCCAGCCCGCTTTCTCCGGCGAGATCGTGATCGAGCAGCACGGCATCGAACGCCGCGGCGGCGAACTCCGGCGCGAGCGGGCCCTCGATGCGCGGATCGCGCGGACGAATCAGCGCGTCGGGCCATTCCGTCGTGATGTGATGACCGAGCAGCTCGCGCCAGGCGGGCTCGTCATCGATGAGCAGCACCTTGATGCTCACCCCGCTCCTCCCTGCACGCCGATGACGAGGTCGCCGACGTTGGTGCCCGTGGGCCCGGTATGGACCAGGTCTCCGGCCACGTCGAGGAAACGCGCCGAATCAGCGCGCGCCAGGCAGTCGTCGGCGTCGTAGCCGCCGACCGTGCCGCGGTCGAGCGTTCCCGCGTCGACGAGCGCACCGGCGTCCGGTGTGGGTCCGTCGGTGCCGTCGGTACCGGCGGCGAGCAGCGCCATGTCCTCGTGACCCGCGATGAGCCGCGCGGCTGCCAGCGCCAGATGCTGGTTGCGTCCGCCCAGGCCCGGCGCGGGCGGCAGGCGCACGGTGGATTCGCCGCCCCAGATGCGCAACTGGGCGTCGCCGACCTTCAACTCGTGGCAGAAGCGGTTGGCCAGCGCCACCGCATCACCGTCGAAGCGCTGCGGCGCGCTCCACGTCTTGATGCCCTTCGCCGTCGCGAAGCGATGCGCGGCGGCGATCGCGTCTTCGAGCGTCGCGATCACGTGGCGCTCGATCCGGGCGCGGGTAACGTCCGGCGCGTCGCGCTGGCCCTCCTCCGCCAGCTCGCGCACCCAGGCCGGCACGGAGGCCGGCAGCGGGTCGAACGCCGGATCTCCGACCAGTCCCGAGCCGATGGTCGCCGGATCGTTCCCGGCCACGTCGGAGACGAAGAGTGCCAGCGCTTCACGCCCGCCGAGTCGCGCTCCCAGCCGTCCGCCTTTGATCGCAGACATTCGCTTGCGCAGCGCGTTGATCGCGCCCACGTCGAGCCCGCTCGCCAGTGCCCAGCGGTTGAACTCCACGAGCACGTCGAGCGTCAGGCCCGGACGCAGCGTTTCGACGAGGCTCGAGGCGCCGCCGGAAATCAGGAACAGGAATCGCTCCGTGCGCGGCGCCGCATTGATCTCCTCGAGCAGCGCGGCGCCGGCCGCGAGGCTGCGTGCATCGGGCACGGGATGGCCGGCTTCCAGGCAACGCACGCCGGGGGTGGCGGCCAGCTCAGGATCGACGTGGCCCGCCTTGGTGACGACCAGCGCGCCCTTCACGCGCATGCCGAGCACGTCGATGGCCCCGAGGGTCATCGCGCTGGCTGCCTTGCCGACGGCGAAGACGCGCCAGGAAGCCTCGGCCCGTTGCAGGCCGGCGAGCACCTCGCGCACGCGCACCTGCCCGTTCACGGCGGCGACCGCGTGCTGGAAGACAGACAAGAGCAATTGCCGGCGATCCATGACTAAACCCGGTACCGGACTTTGTGTTTAGTTATTCATGTTCGCTCTTCGACCACAACATCGCCAGCGCCTGCGAACATGAACAACTAAATACTAGAGTCCGGTACCGCGGACAGCCCGCAGGTTGCGGCGGCGGTCGGCGCGTCTGCGCGCCTTGGCCTCGTCCGAGCGCTCGACCTGCAGGCGCTCCAGGTACTCGGGCGTCACATCCCCGGTGACGTACTCACCGGAGAAGCACGAGGTGTCGAATTCCTCGATCTTGGCGTTGTCGTGGTGCACGGCGGCGATCAGGTCTGGCAGCGTCTGGTAGATGAGCCAGTCCGTACCGATCCGCTCCTGCACCTCGACGATGCTGCGGCTGCTGGCCACGAGCTCCGAGGCCGCCGGCATGTCGATGCCGTAGACGTTCGGAAAGCGCACCGGCGGCGCCGCCGAGGCGAAGTACACCTTGTTCGCACCGGCATCGCGCGCCATGTCGATGATCTGAGCCGAAGTGGTGCCACGCACGATCGAGTCGTCCACCAGCAGCACGTTCTTGCGCCGGAACTCCAGGTCGATGGCGTTCAGTTTGCTGCGCACCGATTTTTCGCGCTGCTCCTGGCCCGGCATGATGAACGTGCGGCCGATGTAGCGGTTCTTGATGAATCCCTCGCGATACTTGGTGCCCAGGAGCTGCGCCACCTGCACGGCCGCGGTGCGGCTGGTGTCCGGGATCGGGATCACGACGTCGATGTCGTGATCGGGCCGCGTGCGCAGGATCTGCTCCGCCAGGCGCTCGCCCATGCGCAGGCGCGCCTTGTACACCGAGATGTTGTCGATGATCGAGTCGGGGCGCGCCAGGTAGACGTATTCGAAGATGCACGGCGTGTGGCGGGCGGCGGCCACGCACTGCTGCGCATACATGCGACCCTGCTCGTCGATGAACACCGCTTCGCCGGGCGCCACGTCGCGCAGCAGCTCGAAGCCGAGCATGTCGAGCGCGACGCTTTCGGAGGCCAGCATGTACTCCGTGCCCTTGCTGCTCTCGCGCTTGCCGATGACCAGCGGGCGGATGCCGTGCTGGTCGCGAAAGCCGACGATGCCGTGCCCGATGATCATGGCGACCACCGCGTAGGCTCCGCGGCATCGGCGATAGACCGCGCTCAACGCGGCGAACACGTCAGCGGCCGTGACGCGCGGCGTGCCGATGCGCTGCAGCTCGGACGCCAGCACGTTCAGCAGCACTTCGGAATCGGATTCGGTGTTGAGGTGGCGGCGATCCTCGCGGATCAGGACTTCCGCCAGCTCGGTCGCGTTGGTGAGGTTGCCGTTGTGCGCGAGGCAGATGCCGTAGGGCGCGTTCACGTAGAACGGCTGCGCCTCGGAGGCGCGGTCGGCGCCGGCGGTCGGATAGCGCGCATGGCCGATCCCGACGTTGCCCTTGAGCTGCATCATGTGCCGCTCCTGGAACACGTCGCGCACCAGGCCGCTGCCCTTGCGCTGAAACAGCTCGCCGTCGGCCGAGGTGACGATGCCCGCCGCGTCCTGGCCGCGGTGCTGGAGCACGGTGAGCGCGTCGTACAGGCGCTGATTGACCGGCGAGGTGCCGACGATGCCGACGATGGCGCACATGTACCGCGATTCTCCTATTGACCCAACATCTCGCGCGCCTCTTCCTTCGAGGGCACTTCGACTTCATCGACGATGCTGCGCACCGCGTCGGCCATGTACGAGGCGTACGGCATCAGCTTCGACTCGGTCCACCAGTGCTCCTGGTGCAGTTGCAGGAGCTCGCCGACGATGATGAGCACCCCCACCACCACGGCGCCGCGCAACAGACCGAAGAGCGTCCCGAGCGCGCGATCCGCCGTGCCGAACGGCGAATGTCGGACCGCGTACTGCAGGATCAGGCCCACCAGCGTGCCGATCAGCAGCACGGTCAGCAGGATCAGCAGGCGCGCCACCCAGACACGCACGCCTTCCTGGCCCAGCAGACCGCCCAGGTACGGTTCGACGACGTCCGAAAACGCCCAGGCGAGGTATAGCCCGAGCAACCAGGTGACGAGCGCGATGCCTTCGCGCATCAGGCCGCGCATGGCGCCGATGACGCAGGAGGCGACGATCAGAATGACGATGAACCAGTCAGCCCCGTTCATGCGCCGGCGAAGCCGCTCCCAGAGTGAGTCTGATGCCTCAAACGGGTGCGCATTCTAGCCGAATACTCAAAGGCGGTCCGGTTTTGCGTCGCAGACCGTGGTCCCTGCCAGCCCTGAGGCTTGACCCGGCAGGCGGGGCGGGTCAGGGATGAGCGACGATGGAGACCTGGCGGCCGTCACGCTGCAGCCGCTTGGCAACAGCCTCGGCTTGCGCACGCTCCCGTTCCGGCCCCACGCGCACGCGGTATCGCACGCTGCGGCCCGATTCGAAGCGCGAGACGAACGCGCGATAACCGCCCCTGCGCACCTCAGCCGCGAGCCGCTCTGCGTTGTCGCGGCTGGCGAAGCTGCCAAGTTGCACAACCCAGCCGGCATCGACAGCAGGCTGCGGCGCTTCGCGTGGCGCTTCTCGCTGCGCTTCTCGGGGCGGCGGTTTGGGAGTCGCCGGCCGTTCCTCAGTTGACGCCGTTGCGGGTTGCGTCACCTCCGGCTCCGGCCTGGCCGGAACCGCCTCGGCAGGCGCGAGCGACGGTCCTTCGGCAACGCCTGGTGTCGCCGGTGTATCGGCCGGGAGGCCGGAAGCCGGATCGAGATCGATGGTGTAGGTGCGCACGGAGTCGTCGGCGGCCTGCCCGGCATCGGATTCGCGGCGCGGACCGGAGAGCATTTCCGGCACCAGCGCGACGATCAGGCCAACCAGCACGACCGCGCCCACGAGGCGTTCTTTCACGGCAGTTTCCATCGACGGCGCGCGAGTATAGCGAAAGACCTCATGCCCGACGCTCGCCCGCATCGCCCGCCCCACCGGCTTCCCGGAACCATTCGAGGGCCGGACCCACCGTGTGAAAGGAACCGAACACCACGATTCGATCGCCCTCCCCGGCGATCTCGCGCGCCACCTCGCAGCCCGCAGCGACATCCGGCGCAGTCGACCAGGCCTGATCGTCCGCCGCCCCGCACGCCTCGCGAAGCTCGGCACCGCTGACGCCGCGGGGACCGGGCAGGTCGACAGCGATCCACCGATCGACGATGCCGCGCAGCTTGCCGACGATCGCCGGCGCATCCTTGTCCCTCAGGATGCCCACGACAGCGATCGTCCGGCCCTCGCCCCGCCCCGCCCATGGAAAGCCGGCCAGCGTCTCGGCCAGCCTCTGCGCCGCATCGGGATTGTGCGCCACGTCGAACACCATCTCGGGATGGGCCCGGTGGGGCCACACGTGCTGGAAACGGCCAGGCAGAGCCACCTCATCGAGTCCGGCAACGATTGCGTCGCGTTTCACGGGCAGGCGGTCGTGCAACTCCTGCAGGACAGCCAGGACTGCGGCAGCGTTGTCGAACTGGTGAGCGCCCAGCAGCCTGGGGCGCGGCAATTGCGCGTGACGTGTGCCGGCGCTGTGCCACGACCACCGGCCTCGCGCCCGGTCGTATTCGAATGAATAGTCCACGCCCGGCTCTCGTAGCAGCGCGCCGATCTGTCGGGCGTGCTGGCGCACGCTGCCCGGCATGTCCGTCGAGCCCAGCACCGCAGGACGACCCGGGCGGAAGATTCCTGCCTTCTCGTAGCCGATGGCCTCGAGCGTGTGACCCAGGTACTCGCAATGATCGAGGCCGATCGAAGTGAGCAGCGCGACGTCCGCATCGATCACGTTCACGGCGTCGAGGCGACCGCCCAGCCCGACTTCGAGCACGCTGACATCGATCTGCGACTCCCGGAACGCGAGCAACGCCGCGAGCGCGTTGAACTCGAAGAAGGTGAGGCTCACCTCGCCCCGTGCCGCATCGATTCGCTCGAAGGCCTCCATGAGCTGTGCATCGCCGATCTCGCGCCCGTCGATGCGGATGCGCTCGTTGTAGCGACTGAGGTGCGGCGAGGTGAAGGCCCCGACGGCGTAGCCGGCGCTGTGCAGGATCGAGTCCAGCATCGCGACGCACGAACCCTTGCCGTTCGTGCCGCCCACGGTGATCACGGGAATGTCGAAGGCGCCGACGCCGAGCGCCGTTGCGACACGCTGCACGCGTTCCAGGCCGAGATCGATGGTGCGCGGGTGCAGGCTCTCCTGCCATGCGAGCCACTCGGCCAGCGTGCGGAATCTCATCCGGTTTCGGGCGCGGCGGGCTCGACGGCAGGCGGACGCGCGAGCAGCAGGCGCAGCAGCGAGCCGATCCGGTCGCGCAGGTCGCGCCGGTCCACGATCATGTCCAGCGCACCGTGCTCCAGGAGGAACTCGCTGCGCTGGAAACCCTCGGGGAGCGTCTCGCGCACCGTCTGCTGGATCACGCGCGGCCCGGCGAAGCCGATGAGCGCACGCGGCTCGCCGATGTTGACGTCGCCGAGCATCGCCAGGCTGGCCGAGACGCCGCCGGTGGTGGGATCGGTCATCACGGAGATGAACGGCAGGCGCGCCTGGGCCAGGCGTGCGAGCGCCGCGCTGGTCTTGGACATCTGCAGGAGTGAATAAAGCGCTTCCTGCATGCGTGCGCCGCCGCTGGCGGAAAAGCACACCAGCGGCATGCGATGCTCGAGGCAATGCTCGACGGCCCGCACGAAGCGCTCGCCGACCACCGATCCCATCGAGCCGCCCATGAACTTGAACTCGAACGCGGCGGCGACCACCTCCAGCCCCTGCAACGTCCCGGTCATCACGATCAGCGCGTCTTTCTCCCCGGTCGCCTTCTGTGCCTGCGCGAGGCGGTCACGGTAGCGCTTGCTGTCGCGGAACTTGAGCGGATCCTCGGGCTCGATCTCGCCACCGAGCTCGCTCGCCGAGCCCGCGTCGAGGAAACGCAGCAGGCGCTCGCGTCCGCCAACGCGCATGTGGTGCCCGCACTTCGGGCAGACGTGGATGTTGCGCTCGAGCTCGGCCCGGTAGAGCACGGCATCGCAGGCCGGGCACTTGATCCACAGGCCTTCGGGCACGGAGCGCGTGCGGCGCTCCGTGGTGATGCGCGAAGGCATGATCTTTTCGAACCAGGACATCTCCACTCCCCGGTACCGGACTTTCGTTTAGTTATTCATGTTCGCCGGAGGCTTGCTTGGGGCGTTGCCGTACCGGGGCGAACATGAATAACTAAACGAAAGTCCGGTACCGATACCGATCATAAACGAACGTCGGCCGAGCCATCAGGTCGTGCCGGCAGGCGAAAGTGGGCCGGATAGGTCACGCACATCAGGTACAGACCGCCCGCCGGCGCGGTCGCCGCCGCGACCGTCCGGTCGCGCCCCTCGAGCACGGCGCGGGCCCAGTCCGGCTGCGCCTCGCCTGTGCCGACCTCGATGAGCAGGCCGGCGATGTTGCGCACCATGTGGTGCAGGAACGCATTCGCGGTCACGTCGATGATCACGTGTTCATCGCTGCGCGTCACCAGGATGCGCTCGAGGCGGCGCATCGGCGTGCGCGACTGGCACTCGGCGGCGCGAAAGGCGGAGAAGTCGTGCTCGCCGACCAGATGGTTTGCCGCCTGTTGCATGCGGGCAGCATCGAGCGGACCGTGTATCCAGCAAACGCGCTGGCGCGCGAGCGCCGGGCGCGTCGGACGGTTGAGAATCACGTAGCGGTAGCTGCGCGCGGTGGCGGAATAGCGCGCGTGGAACTCGTCAGGCACCTCACGCGCCCACAGCACCGCCACGTCGTTGGGCAGGTTGGTATTGGCACCGAGTGCCCATGCGCGCTCGCTACGCCCGGCATCAGTGTCGAAGTGTGCGACCTGCCCGATCGCATGCACTCCGGCATCGGTGCGCCCGGCGCTGGTGACCGAAACCGGGTGATCGGCGACGCGGCCGATTGCCGCTTCGACGACCGACTGCACGGAGGGCGCGCTGGCCTGTGCCTGCCAGCCTGCATAGGCGCTGCCGTCGTACTCGATGCCGACGGCGATCCGAGACATGACGGCCTCAGCCGGGCAGCGAATCGATCAGGCGCTGGGCTTCCAGCTTCTGCGTCGCCGACCCCTCGCTCAGGACCTCGTCGAGGATGCTGCGCGCACCTTCCGGATCGCCCATGTCCATGTACGCCCGCGCCAGGTCGAGCTTCGTGCCCACTTCACTCATGGTCACCGGCTCGAGCTCGGGCAGGGCCATCTCGTCCGCCGGAATGCGCGAGGTGGCTGTCGGCGCGCGGTCGCGATCGCGGCGCACGTCGCCCACGTCGACGTCGAGGTCCGTCGCAGTGTGGTCGGAGCTCGTGAACACGTCCGAGGAAAAGCGCTCCTCGTCCGACGAACCCTTGCGTTGCTGTTTGACGGTGTCGCCCTTGAGCGCCTGCTCGAGACGATCGAGGTCGAGGTCCATGTCGTCCGCCGAAAGCTTCGCCAGCTCGGCGGTCGATTCCGCGTCGAGACGGCGCCGGCGCGCGGTATCGCTCTTGCTGTCGGACTGCATCGCGCGCATGCGTGCCGTGTCGCTCGCCATGTCGGCGGCACCTGGCAGCGCCATCGTGGAGGCGAGCGTTTTCTCGTCGAGGATCCAGGTGCCGGTCGGGCTCTGCTGCGCGCCCGCCATCATCGCAGTGTCTTCCTCGCGCTGGCGTAATTCCGCCTCTGCGATCAGGCGTCGCGACTTGTCGTCCATGCCCGCGACCATGGTTGCGGCATCGGTCGGAGCGTCGCCGCCGTCGTCATCGTCGAGCGAGGCGCGATCCGCGCCGCGCAACGAATCCAGGTCCAGCCCGAGGTCGTCGAGCGCCAGCTCGGCGGTCTGTTCGGGACTCACCGATTCCTTGCGGAACAGCGCCGAGTCGATCTTCTCCTTGATCGTCGAGGAGCCACGCTCGCGCAGCGCGGTCGACTCCACCGTGGGCGAATCGCTGCCATAGCGCGGCGTTTCTACCGTCGGCGTCTCCATCGTGCGCGCCGCCATCTCCCGCGTCGTGGCGCTGTCCGGAGCGCCGCGACCGGTGTCGTCGAGCACGAAGTCGAGTCCTTCCTCTTCCTTCAGCGCGGGCGACTCACCAGTGATGGCTGTGTCATCTTCGCCCCTGAGCACGCCGCCGAGATCGAGATCGATGCCGCCGCCGCTCTCGCCTTCCGGCGGACCGAGCAGGTCGAGGTCGACACGGTTCTCGCCGCCTTCGAGGTTCAGGTCGACGTCGCTGGCCGCGGCACCGCCGCCGGCACCCTGCGCGAACATCGAATCCTCGGGCGCGATCTGCCGCCCCATGATCGCAATCTTGTCCCACTCGCCCGCGGGCGACCTGGAGCGCGCCTCGTAGAGCTGGCGCGCCGTCTGCAGGAACGCGTCCTTGTTGCCCCACACGAAGAAGATCTCGAGCAGCTTGAGCTTCAGGTCGCGCCGCTGCGGCTCGCGCTCCATGGCAATGCGGACGAGGTCGGCGGCCTGGTCATACAGGCCGTAGGCCATGTGGAAATCGGCTTCCGCCAGCGGATCGCCCTGGTCGAGATTGATTGCCGTTTCGGAGCTGAGTGTCTGGTCTGCCTTGCTCGGGCGAACCGGCTCGGGACGCGAGGGCGGCTCGACACGCGGCAGCTCGGCGGTGCGCGCCGCACGCGGCGCCTGGTGCTCACCGCTCTCTTCGACGAGGAACGCCTCGTCCTTGAGCTTCGGCGCGCGCATCGACGCGGTCCTCGAGGTCGGCGGCGCCGGCTCTTCCCGGTCGAGATTCATTTCGCGGACGGCTTCCTCGGCCCTCGCCAGGCGACCGAGGGCACCGGCGTCGGGCTCACGGCGCCGCAGCGAGAAGATGACGATGACGCCGAGGAGCAGCAGGCCACCGAGAATGAAGAGCCACTTATCAAGCAGCCAGTCGATCAGACCGGGCTCTTCGGGAGCGCTGGTCGGTGCTGCCGCCGTGGGTTGTGCCGGGCTTGGCGTAGGTTCGGCAGCGGCATCCGGCGCGGCTTCAGCCGGCGGTTGCGCGCCCGTTTCAGCCGTCGCTGGCGGCGGCTCAGCTGGTGTTCCTTCAGGCGTCGTGGGCGCAGCTGCGTCCGGGGCTTGACCAGGCTGCTGCTGCTGCAGCCTCGCAAGGTCCGGATCGGTTACCGGGAGGCGTCCCGAGTCACCGGGAGCTGTCGCAGGTGGAACCCCAGGTTGCGTGGCGGGCGCAGCTTGTTCGACCGGTGGCGTCGGAGTCGCTCCGGCGCCTTCGCCACCTTCTGTTGGCGTCACCAGGCGCAACCGGGCAGCCTCGGCGGCCTCGGTATCGGCGACGAGACCGCGCTGCTCGCGCCACTCGGCGGTCTGTCTGCGCACTTCGGCGGCAGCGTCGGCCGCGGCCAGTGAGTCGAACTCGGTATCGCTCGGGATGCGCAGGATCGCACCCGACTGCAGGCGGTTGATGTTCCCGCGGAACGCCTCGGGATTCGTCTGGAACAGCGCGATCATCATCCGGTTGATGTCGGCGCGCGAACCCGGGCGCAGCCCGCTGGCGATCTGCCAGAGCGTGTCGTTGTCGCGGACGGTGTAGGAACCGGCGTCCGCGGAAATCGGCGCGGACGGGCGGCTCGTCGATGGAGCCGGCGCGGCAGCGGTGGGTGCATCGGGCTCTGCGGGACGCTCGATCGGCGCCGGGCGCGAAATCTCCTGCGATGACGTCTGCGGCGCCGACACCGGCTCGCTCGCGCCCTCTTCGCCGCCCGGCATGTAGACCGGCGGATCGAGCAGGAGCGTGTATTCGCGCAGCAGCCGGCCGCGCGACCAGTTCACCTCGATGAGGAACGTCAGGAACGGCTCGGTGACCGACTCACGCGAGCGCACGAACAGAACCTGCCGGCCGTCGGTCGCCGTCCCGACGCGAAAGTCGAGCGACGACAGGAAACGCGGGCGCTCGAGGCCGTAGCGCGCGAACGTTTCCTGGGAGGCCAGGGAGGCGCGCAGCGAGGCCAGCTCGTCGGGAGTGGCCGACACGAGCTCGATTTCGGCGTCCAGCGGCTCGTTCAGCGCCGACTTCAGCCGGATGTCGCCGAGGCCCAGTGCAAAGAGCGCGGTGGGGAAAATGCACAGGCACGCGACCAGCAGTCGCAGCATTTTTAGGGTCATCACGGCTCCCACGAGAGCGTCACGTGGATCTGTAAGTCCACTTGGTACAGGAACTTAAGCGACAAAGCTCAGATGCCTCGTGATTTGATTGGAGACTATAGCCTATAAGTAGTCCCGGGCCAAAATCTCGGCGATCTGGATGCTGTTGGTTGCCGCACCCTTGCGCACGTTGTCGGCCACGATCCACAGGTCGAGCCCGCGCTCGTGGGAGATATCCTCGCGTATCCGGCCCACGTAGACCGTGTCGCGATTCGCGGCCTCGGTAGCCTGCGTCGGATATCCGCCCGGCTGGCGCTCGTCCAGCACCTGCACTCCAGGCGCGCGGGCGAGCAGCTCGCGTGCTTCACGCGCCGAGATCTTGCGCCGAGTCTCCAGGTGCACCGCCTCGCCGTGGCCGAAGAACACCGGCACGCGCACCGTGGTCGCATTCACCCGGATCGACTCGTCACCCATGATCTTGCGCGTCTCCCATACCATCTTCATCTCTTCCTTGGTGTAGCCGTTGTCCTGGAAGCGGTCGATGTGCGGCACGCAGTTGAACGCGATCTGCTTCGCCATGACGCGCGGCACGGCTTCGCGGCCGTTCATCAGGGCTGCTGTCTGGCTCGCCAGCTCCTCCACCGCTTCCTTGCCTGCGCCGGACACCGACTGGTACGTCGCGACGTTGATGCGCTCTATGCCGACGGCATCGTGGATCGGCTTGAGCGCGACCACCATCTGGATCGTCGAGCAGTTCGGGTTCGCGATGATGTTGCGCGCCTTGTAGGCGCCGATCGCCTGCGGGTTCACTTCCGGAACGACCAGCGGGATGTCCTGCTCGTAGCGGAACTGCGCCGTGTTGTCGATGACGATGCAGCCCGCCGCGCCGGCTTTGGGCGCGAACTCGGCGGAGATCTCGCTGCCGGCCGAGAACAGCCCGATGTCCGCCCGCGAGAAATCGAAGCCGGCGAGCTCCTCGACGGCGTAGTGACGACCCTTGAACTCGACGCTCTTGCCGAGCGAGCGGTTGCTCGCCAGCGGATGAAGCTCGCTGACCGGGAACCCGCGCTCGGCCAGCACCTGGATGATCGTCTCGCCCACGAGCCCGGTCGCTCCGACCACGGCCACGCGCCACTCTCTGCCCACCGTCGAACCTGCTCCGGATTGAAAACCCTCGGACACTATAACAGCGTTTTCCCGCCGCGCTTTTCGGAATTGGGCCCGGAATCGTCCAGTTTTGGGCCCGCCATCGCTGGGTTTTCGGCTGGTTTTCGGCTGGTTTTCGCGCCTCAGCCGCGGTCCGGCGCGCGGGTGATGACCGGCGTGCGCGAGACGACGTCGGCGTTCTGCGCGCGGTGCCTCAGGTAGTGGTCCATCAGCACCAGGGCCAGCATGGCCTCGGCGATCGGCGTGGCGCGCAAGCCCACGCAGGGGTCATGCCGACCGGTCGTGGCCACCTCGACCGGCTGCCCGTCCACGTCGATCGTGTCGCCGGGAATGCGGATGCTGGAGGTGGGCTTGAGCGCCATGCTCACCACGAGGTCCTGTCCCGAGGAAATCCCGCCCAACACTCCGCCGGAATGATTGCTGCGAAACCCCGCGGGCGTGAGCTCATCGCGATGCTCGCTGCCCTTCTGCGCGACCACGGCGAAGCCGTCGCCGATCTCCACCGCCTTGACCGCATTGATGCCCATCATCGCGTGCGCGATGTCGGCGTCGAGACGATCGAAGATCGGCTCGCCGAGTCCCGGCGGGACGCCGCTGGCGACGACGTTCACGCGCGCGCCGATCGAATCGCCGTCCTCGCGCAGCTTCCAGATCAGCGCCTCCAGCTCCGGCACGCGTGCGGGATCGGGACAGAAGAACGGGTTGTTGTACGCCTCGTCCGGTTGCCTCGGCTCGAGCGCCACCGCACCGATGGCGGCAAGGTAGCCGTAGATGCGGATGCCCACGCGCTCGCGCAGATACTTGCGCGCGATGGCGCCGGCGGCCACGCGCATCGTGGTTTCGCGCGCCGAGGAACGACCGCCGCCGCGATGATCGCGCAGGCCGTACTTCTGCTGGTACGTGTAATCGGCGTGACCCGGCCGGAAGCGATCCTCGAGCTTGTCGTAGTCGCGCGAGCGCGCGTCGGTGTTCTCGACGATCAGGCCGATGGGAGTGCCGGTGGTGCGCCCTGCGAACACGCCGGAGAGGATGCGCACCTGGTCCGACTCGCGCCGCTGGCTGGTGAAATGCGACGTGCCGGCGCGGCGCCGGTCGACGTCGGGCTGGATGTCCGCCTCGCTCAGTTCCATGCCCGGCGGACAACCGTCGACGATGCAGGCGAGCGCCGGCCCATGGCTCTCGCCGCAGCTCGTGACGGTGAACAGCTTGCCGAAGGTATTGCCAGACACCTGTGTTACTTCCCGAGAGTCCCGGACGGGACTTTCGCTGCTTCCAGCCAGTCCGACAAGTAGCAGGCGACAACAACGGCGAACGGAATGGCGGTCACGTCGGTCAGCCGGCAGGTCATCGCATCGCCGCGCGCCGCGGCCGATCGCCGACGTCCTCCAGCTGCTCGCACCTCAGCACGAACACGCCGCCCCCGCCGCGCTCGAATTCGAGCCAGGTGAACGGCAAGCGGGCGAAGGCTCGCTGCAGAGCGGCCTGCGAGTTGCCGACTTCCACCACCAGGATGCCCCAGGGCTGCAGATATCGCGCCGCCTCGCGCAGGATCACGCGCACCGAGTCGAGCCCGTCGCTGCCGCTGGCGAGCGCGATCTGTGGCTCGTGGCGGTATTCGCGCGGCAGCGAACGCATCTCGCGGGTGCCGACGTAGGGCGGGTTGCTGACGATGATGTCGTAGAGGCGCCCGCCGAGAGCTGCGAAATGATCCGAGCGCAGGGCGCGCACGCGCGTGCCGAGACGGTGGCGGCGGATGTTGCGCCGGGCCACGGCCAACGCAGACACCGAAATGTCGACCGCATCGACGCGCGCGCCGGGAAGTGCCACGGCGCAGGCGATGGCGATGCATCCCGAACCCGTACCGATGTCGAGGACTCGCTTCACCCGGCGTGCATCGATCCAGGGAGCGAAGCGACGCTCGATCAGCTCGGCGATCGGCGAACGCGGCACCAGCACGCGCTCGTCGACTTCCAGCTCCAGGCCCATGAACCACATCCGTTTCATGAGGTAGGCCGCCGGTACGCGCTCGCGAATGCGACGCTCGAACAGGTCCTCGACCCGGCGACGGCCCGCGGCGTCGACCACCTTCGCGTACACGGCGGGCGCCTCGGCGTGGTCGAGGCGCAAGGCGTGGAACACCAGCGCGGCTGCTTCATCGAAAGCGTTGTCGGTGCCGTGTCCGAAAAAGAGGCGTCCGCGCGTGAACCGGCGTGCCCCTTCCCGCGTGAGATCGCCCACCGTCACGCGTGCCCCGGCGCCGGTCCGCGTGGCACCGGTCCGCGTGGCACCGGTCCTCGTCGCGCCGGACCTGGCGGTGCGCGGCCGGGTGGCTTGCGGCTTCGTCATGCGCTCACTGTAAGGTCAACGGTCGTGCATGTCGCTGTGCAATAATCAATCGCACGCCCCATGAAAAAACCCACCGTTATTGTTGTCCTTGCCGCGGTCATCGTGCTCGCCGCGGCCGCGGGCGCCTGGCTCGCGAGCACCACGTTCGAACGCGGCACGGACCGTCCGCCGGTGCAATTGCAAGCCGGTACTGCGCTGCCCGAGCCGCAGCCTCTGCCCCGGTTCAGCCTCGTGGCACATTCGGGCGTTCCGATCGACGAGACGCAACTGCACGGCCAATGGAGCCTGATGTTCTTCGGTTTCACGCACTGCCCGGAAGTGTGTCCGACGACTCTCGCGCTGCTCGGCGACGTGCGCAAGCGCTTCGGGCCGGCCGCACCGCGCGTCGTGCTCGTCAGCGTGGACCCCGAGCGCGACACACCGGCAGTGCTGGCGAAGTACTTGTCCGGTTTCGATCCGCACTTTCTCGGCATCACCGGACCGCCGGCGGCCGTCGATGCATTCACGTCGGCTGTGGGCGTCGCGCGCAGCAAGGTACCGATGAGCGGCGACGACTACATGGTCGATCACACCGCCGCCGTGTTCGCGATCGATCCGCAGGGGCGTCGTGCGGCGATCTTTTCCCCGCCGCTCGATGCGGCAAAGATCGCGGGCGACATGCGGCGGCTGATGAATGGCGCCTGAGGCGCACGACGTGCGCGCACGCGCATTCATCATCCTGCAGTACCTCCTTCCGCAGCACCTGCTGTCGCGCCTCGTCGGCCGCCTCGCACGCAGCACCTGGCGGCCGTGGAAGAATTTCCTGATCCGCACGTTCCTGCGCCATTTCGCGGTGCGTATGGACGAAGCCGTGGAGCCGGACGCGTTCGCGTATCCCAGCTTCAACGCGTTTTTCACGCGCCCGCTGCGACCGGAGCTGCGTCCGCTGGCCGGCCCGCCCGAGATTTCGAGCCCTGTCGACGGCACGGTGAGCCAGGCTGGCCACATCGACGGCGACCGGCTGATCCAGGCCAAGGGTCGCGACTTCAGCTTGTCGTCCCTGCTGGCCGGCGAGGAGCAGCTTGCGGCCAGCTTCGCCGGCGGCGAGTTCGCAACCATTTACCTCGCCCCTTACAACTACCACCGCATCCACATGCCCGTCGACGGTGGCCTGATCAGCACCACGTTCGTGCCGGGCGCCCTGTTCAGCGTCAACACGACAACTGCCGCGCGCGTTCCCGCGCTATTCGCGCGCAACGAGCGCGTCACGTGCATCTTCGAAACCGAGGCGGGCCTGATGGCGGTCATCCTGGTCGGTGCGCTTTTCGTCGGCAGCATGTCGACCCTCTGGACCGGCGACCTCGCCCGCCCGCCCCGTTCGAAGCCGGTGCGTCTGCCCGCGCCCCGATCGCCCGTGTTCCTGAGGCGCGGCGGCGAGCTCGGACGCTTCAACATGGGCTCGACCGTGATCCTGCTCTTCCAGCCTGAGCGCGTGCGCTGGGACCGGACCCTGCAAGCCGGCGTCACCGTACAGATGGGAGGGGCCATCGGTTCGCTGATCGCGGAGCGCAAGCCATGACGGCGCAGGATTGGCGGCCCGCGGCTGCCCTCGAAACGCTCGCCCTGCGCGCGCGCCTGCTGGCCGAAGTGCGGGAATATTTCGCCGCAGCCGGCGTGATGGAGGTCGAGACGCCGGTGCTGGCGGTCGCGCCGGTCACTGACGTCCATCTCGCCTCTCTCGTGACGCGCGTCGCCGGACGTGGCGAGTTCTACCTGCAGACTTCACCGGAATACGCGATGAAGCGCCTGCTGGCAGCAGGCGCGCCCGACATCTACCAGATCGGCAGGGTGTTCCGTGACGGTGAACGCGGCGCCCAGCACAATCCCGAGTTCACGCTGATCGAGTGGTATCGACGTGGCTTCGACCTCGACGCACTCATGCGCGATTGCGCACAGCTGTTGGCGAGGCTGCTCGGTACCCGACGCAAGCTGGACACGCCGCAGTACCTGACGTATCGCGAAGCGGTGAGCGAGTTTGCCGGTGTCGACGCCCTTGAAGCGACCCCCGCCGAGCTACGCGCCTGCGTAGGGCGGCACAGCATCGATGCCCCGCGCGAGGCGCCCGAGGATCGCGACTTCTGGCTCGACCTGCTGATGTCCACGGTCGTTGGTCCGCGGCTCGGCGCCGGTCGCTTGTGCTTCCTGCACGACTATCCGGCCTCGCAGGCTGCGCTGGCGCGCCTCAATCCACGCGATCCGCGCGTGGCCCGGCGCTTCGAGATCTACCTGGAAGGTGTCGAGCTGGCCAACGGCTTCCACGAGCTCACGGACGCGAGCGAGCAGCGCGCACGCTTCGAGCGCGACCTGGGCGAGCGCTCGCGCCGCGGCATGCCCGGCGTACCGCTCGACGAACGCCTGCTCGCCGCCCTGCAGCACGGCTTGCCCGACTGCTCCGGCGTCGCGCTCGGATTCGATCGCGTGGCGATGCTGGCCGCGGGCGCCCGGCGCATCGAGGAAGTGATTGCGTTTCCGATCGAGCGGGCGTGAGATTGACAGGACGCGAGGTGAGCACGATGACGTACGCAGCCAAGGCCATCGACTTTCGCAACAAGGAGCGCGGCTATGCGGACCTGGCGCGCCAGCTCGAAGCGCTGCTCGAGGGCGAGCGCCACCTGATTGCCAACGCCGCCAACGCCTCCTCACTTCTCTTCCACTCGCTGCCCGACGTGAACTGGGTGGGCTTCTATCTCATGGAGGACGGTCAACTGGTGGTCGGCCCTTTCCAGGGCAAGCCGGCCTGTGTGCGCATCACGCTGGAGCAGGGCGTGTGCGGCACAGCCGCGCGCCTGCGTCAGACCATGCTGGTCCACGACGTGCACGATTTCCCCGGCCACATCGCCTGCGACGTGGCCTCGAACTCCGAAGTCGTCGTGCCGCTCATCCGCTACGGCGAGCTGATCGGCGTTCTCGACGTGGACAGCCCGACGGTCGGCCGCTTCGACGAGCAGGACAAGGTCGGCCTGGAACAGCTCGCGCACATCTTCCTGAATCACCTTTGACCAGGACGTAGCGGAGCGGCGGGACCGGCGCCTACCTGGCGCGCGAAATGTACTCGCCGGTGCGAGTGTCGACCTTGATGATCTCGCCCTCGTTGATGAACAGCGGCACGCGCACCACCGCGCCGGTCTCGAGCTTCGCCGGCTTCTGGCCGCCGGTCGCGGTATCGCCGCGCAGGCCCGGATCGGTCGCGACGATCTTGAGCTCGACGTGCGCGGGCGGCGTAATCTGCAGCGGCACGTTGTTCCAGAGTGTGACGATGCACACCGCACCGTCCTTCAGCCAGATGGCGCCCTCGCCCACCGCCGATTTGCCGGCCGCGTACTGCTCGAACGTCTCCGGCACCATGAAATGCCAGAAGTCGCCGTCGTTGTAGAGATACTGCATGTCGGTGTCGACGACGTCGGCCGCCTCGACCGACTCGCCCGACTTGAACGTGCGCTCGATGACGCGGCCGGTCTTGAGATTACGAATCTTGACGCGGTTGAACGCCTGCCCTTTGCCCGGCTTCACCATCTCGTTTTCGATGATCGTGTACGGATCGCCGTCGAGCAGGATCTTGAGGCCGCCGCGAAACTCGTTGGTGCTGTAGCTGGACATGACGCTGGCTCGTTGGCGTGACCGGCTCGGAGGGGCGCGCCGGCCGGCGTAAAAAGGGCGCGTATGATAACGGCAAGCTCCGCCCCTAGCCAGCCACACGGCGCGGCCGTGCGTGCCGCGCTCCAGTTGCGACGCCGCCCGGCACGGCGCGAAGCGGACATGGCTCACAGGATGCGGCAGCGTGCACCCCCGGGGAACTGGCGCGGCGCTCCGCGGTGCTACAATCCGCGACCTATTTTCGCGCTCTGGCTCCGGGGAACGATGAATCGGACCGCCGCACTGCCGCCGGGTCTGGCGGAACTCAAGGAGACGACATTGAGCGAGCAAGGGGCCGTGCCGATGATCGTCATGACGCGCAGTCAGGATCACGTCGAGGCGGTCAACAGCACGCTGCGCAAGGCGGGCCACCCCGTGCACTGCACGTGGATCCCGGACGTGCGCGACCTGGGCGACGCGCTCACCCAGATCAATCCCGAGATGCTGGTCGTCTTCGCGGGCGGCGAAGACGATCTGAACGTGATCATGAAGATCCGCGGCCAGTTCGGGCCGGAGGTGCCGGTGCTGGTGGCGCGCGACGCCGTCGACGAGGCCGCGATCGCCCATGCCATGCAACTCGGCGCCCAGGACGTCGTTTCGCTCGCCAACCGCGAGCGCCTGCAAGCCGTCGTGGCGCGCGAGCTGCGCGCCTTTCGTCTCGAGCGTGCGCTGAACACCACCCTGTCGTCCGCGCGCGAGTACAAGCAGCAACTGCAGCAGTTCATGACGGGATCGGCGGATGCGATCGCGCAGATCGCCGAAGGAATCATCGTCAACGCCAACCCGGCCTGGGTGGAGCTGTTCGGCTATACCGAGGCCGATGCCCTCGCCGGCCAGCCGCTCATGGATCTGTTCGAGAGCGACACGCACGCCGCCATCAAGGGCGCGCTGGTCGCCTGCATGCAGGGCAAGTGGTCGGACCACGCGCTGCGCGTCAACGCCCTGCTCTCGGACAGTTCGGTGCTCGCGCTCGAGCTGCAGCTGTCGCAATCGGAGTTCGACGGCGATTCGTGCGTGCGCATCTGCGTGCCGGCGCGGCGCGACGGCGGCAGCAAGGAGCTCGAGCAGGAGCTCAAGGATGCCGTGCGACGCGACCCCTCGACCGGATTCCTGCACCGGCGCTATCTGGTCGAGCAGCTCAAGGCACGTCTGGCCACGCCCGCGCGCGGCGGCGTGCGTCTCATCGCCTACGTGAAGCCCGACAAGTTCGACAGCATCCAGGCGGACACCGGCGTCATCGCCAGCGAGGACTTCGTGGTGACGTTCGCCGACCTGCTGCGCGATCAGCTCACGCCCAACGACGTCGCCGGCCGTTTCGACGCGAACGGTTTCGTGGTGCTGATGGAGCGCGGCAACCAGCGCGACGTCGAGGCCTGGGGCGAGCACGTGGTCAAGAAGGTCGCCAGCCAGGTCTTCACGGTCGGCGACAAGACGTTCTCCGCGACCTGCACCGTGGGCCTGGGCCTGATCCCGCCGGGAACCAATCCCGATCTCGCCGGCGGCCTGGGCGATGCGATCGACGCGAACCGCCGCGGCGCCGACCAGGGCGGCAGCCAGGTTTACATCGTCGACAAGTCGGACACCGATACGCGCGTGCAGGCCTACGACAAGATCTGGGTCAAGCACATCAAATCCGCGCTCATGGAGAACCGCTTTCGCCTGGTGCAGCAGCCGATCGCGAGCCTGCAGGGAGAGGACAAGGGCATGTTCGACGTGCTGGTGCGCATGCTCGACGAACAGGGCAAGGAGGTGCTGCCGGCGGAATTCATGGCGGCAGCCGAGCGCAACGACCTGATGAAGAACATCGACCGCTGGGTCATCGGCGCCTCGATGTCGTTCTGCGCGGCGCGCAAGCCGGCCAAGATTTTCGTGCGCCTCTCGAAAGACACGGTGATCGACAAGTCGCTGTCGATCTGGCTGCAGAACCAGCTCAAGGCCATCAAGATCGAGCCGCAGCGCATCTGTTTCCAGGTGACCGAGGAAACTGCCGCGCAGTATCTCAACCAGACGCGCGAGCTGGTGGGCACGCTCAAGGCGCTCGGCTTCGCCTTCGCGCTCGAGCACTTCGGCGCCGGTCGCGACCCACTGGCGCTGCTCGCCAATGTGCCGGCGCAGTTCATCAAGATCGACGGCTCACTGATGCAGGGTCTCGCCAACGATCAGATGCTGCAGCAGAAGGTGACCACGTTCGTCGAGGAAGCGCGCAAGCGCGGCATCGAGACCATCGGCGAGCGCGTCGAGGACGCCAACACGATGGCCGTGCTGTGGCAGCTCGGCATCGAATTCATCCAGGGCTATTTCGTCAATGCCCCTGAAGAAGTGGTGATGGGCAGCCGCTAGAGCGGCGCCAGGATCTGCGACTGCGCATCGCTCCTGATGTGCCTCAGGACCCTGCCATGGTTCTCGCGCACGGCCCAGCGAGCAACCGGTAGCCAGTAAGCGGAAGGTTCCAGGCGCAGCGCGTGCTGCGTGGTCACGCTGAGGCGCGTGCGCGCCCCGGGCAAACGCTCGAGGCTGAAGCGACTGTCTCCCGTCGTGAAATACCCATGCACATGCGGCGCGTGGACGACTTCGTGGAAACTGAGCTCGCGCATCGTGGGCGGCTCGTTGAGCACGCGATACGCGAGCTCGACCTCGGGTTGCCACGCGACGATCTGCTCGATGGCGGTTCCGGTGGAAAACTCGCCGCGCCGGATCGCGCCGACACCCTCGCCCGACAGGCTCGCACTCATCGGATACGCCACGCCGAGCCGGAACGGAAGCGCCGGAGCCTCCGCAATCGGTTGCATGCGCACCAGCGCCCGCCACACAGCCGCGGGCGGGGCGTCGATGTCGATCGTACTGCGCAATTCAAACGCGGCTTCGCGCTGCGCCAGGCTCTCGAGTGCCAGAACCATCAATAAGGCTGCCACCGCGCCTCCGACGTTCATGCGCCCCCAGGATGCGGTGCGCGCGGCGGCGCGACCCGCCAGGGCGCCGAGCCAGGCCACGGCAAAACCCAGCGGCGCGATCACGGCGATGCAGATGAGGCCCTCGATCGCAAAGCTCACCAGGGCGACCGACCCGGCGAGCGTGCTCAAGCCGACCGCCTTCGTGGTCGTCGCCAGGCCGCGATCGCCGTGCCGATTGACGAGGTATCCGGCCACCACGCCGATGAGGAAGGGCGTGAGGACGAACAGCCCGTACTGATAGGTGCCGAGCAGGAGGCCCCCGACGGCGACCATCGCGACGGTCAGCAATGCGCCGACGAGCACGGCAAGGACCGCGTCCGGCCAGGAAGGCGTGTCGCCCTGCACGGGCACGCCGACCGGTGACGTACCCACGGGCCGCGATGGAAGCAGGCACAAGTATGCGGCAGCCGGCACCAGGAGCAGAGGAATCATCGCCAGCACCGCGGCGAACTGACCGCGGCCGGCGTCGGCGGCGCGCCGCAGGCCGAACATCACGATGAGCCACGAGGTGACGAGATCCAGCGCGAGCCAGACGAGCAAGCTTGCATCCTGCACGAGAAGCGGCATCCAGAGCCGCATGATCTCCTTGACGACCTCCGGGTCGAACAGCTGCAGGAATGTCAACGCCTGCGGAAGCAGCACAACGCGCAGACCGAGTTTCAGGACGAGCAGTGCAACGGCGGCCAGTGCAAACCAGCCACGGCCGAGCGGACGATCGCCCGCAAGTGCACGCCCGAGGAACGCGATCACGACTGCGACTCTGGCCAGACCCGCGTGATGCCGGGACGCGGCGGCAACGTCTCCGGTGTCTTCACGTCCCATGCCAGGCCGCAGCGCTGCAAGAGCAGGATGAACGCGAATCCGGGATCGCTCTGCCCGGGATACAGACCCTGGCGGGCAGAGGCGGGAAACGCATGGTGGTTGTTGTGCCAGCTCTCACCGAAGGACGGGAGCGCGGCCCACGGCACGTTGTGCGCCTGCACCGCGCCGCGATCGACGAGCCAGGTCTGCGGGCCGCGCGTGTGACACAGGTGACCGACGAACCAGTGCATCGTCACACCCACGGTCACGCGCACGCAGATTCCCCACACCACCCATGGCCATCCCCCGAGGGCAAAGAGCGCGAGCGCGACCGGCAGCTGCTGCGCCATCCACGTGCGTTGCAGGAAACGATAGACGCCGTCGTCGCCGACGCCGGTACCAGGCTCGAAACGCGGCGGCCGGTCGAGTTGGATCCGGCAATGCAGCTGCTCGAACCCGTCACGCCACATGCCGCCGGCGTGCCTGAAGTAACCATGGCAGTCGCTCTGGCGCTGCGCCCAGTCGCGCAGGTCATGCGAGCGGATCATCCACAGCGGCCCCTGCATCCCGACCAGGGTCCCCGACCAGACCAGAGCGCGCTCGAGCCACTTCGGGCACTGGAACGACCGGTGGATGAGGCGGCGATGAAAACCGACCGAATGCCCGGTGCAAAGCGTGACGAGCAGCAGCACCAGGCAGGCTGCCACCGCGCCCCAGGTAAAAAGCAGCGGAGCGAGAACGAGGCTTGCGAGAAGCATCCCGCCGTTCCAGAGGGAGCGCGCGGGATCCCATTGCACGACGCCGTGCACCGGATCGCACCCCGGGCCCACCACCAGGGAATGTACGCGGAACGGACCGAGGCGCTGGTCCGCATCCCAGGCCCCGCGGCTCGCAGGGTCGTCCTGGTCGCTCCCGTCACCGCGCCGGGAAACGTGAAGGTCTTGTGCCAGGGCGTGGATGCGCGTGCTCCGGTGGACCGCCAGGAACTATTAGCTAATTAGCTAAATACGCCATGTGCCGTCCGCAGTCAAGCCGCGGTTCAGGCCGGCGCGAGCCATTCCTCGATCTTCGCTTCCAGCACCGCCAGCGGCAGCGCGCCCGTGTGCAGCACCTGCGCGTGGAATTCCTTCACGTCGAAACGCGCGCCGAGCCGGCGCGCGGCGCGCTCGCGCAGCTCGCGGATCTTGAGCTCGCCCGGCTTGTATGCGCACGCCTGCCCCGGCCAGGAGATGTAGCGGTCGATTTCCACCGCCACGTCGCGCGAGGCCATCGAAGTGTTGGCCAGCATGTAGTCGATCGCCCGTTGGCGGCTCCATTGCATCGCGTGCAGGCCGGTGTCCACGACGAGTCGCACAGCCCGCAGCATGCCCATGTCGAGGTGCCCGAACCATCGCCAGGGGTCCTCGAACATCCCGAGCTCGCGACCCAGCGACTCGGCGTAAAGTCCCCAGCCCTCGCCGTACGCAGTCAGACTGCCGTAGCGCAAAATCGCCGGGAGTGTTGCGTCCTCGAGGGCCAGCGTGATCTGGAAGTGATGCCCGGGAATGCCTTCGTGCAGCGTGAGCGTCTCGAGCGTCGGAATCGGTCGCGTGCCCAGCATTTCCATGTTGAAGAACAGCACCCCGGGCGACAGGCCGTCCGCCGGACCGGGGCGGTAGTAGCCCGTACCGCGCTGGCCGCCGACACCCGGCAGCGCGCGCACTTCGAACGGCGCACTCGGTGAACGTGCGAAGAGGCGCGGCACGCCCTTCCAGATTCGCGCCTCGATGTCCTCGAAGCGTGCGACCAGGTCCCCGGGCTGCTCGAAGTAGAACTTCGGATCGGTGCGCACGTGCTCGAAGAACGCGCTGAGATCGCCGTCGAAAGCGAGGTCGCGGCGCACGGCCTCCATGGCGCGGCGATAGCGATCGACTTCCGCGAGGCCGGTCTCGTGCAGCGCGGCGGCCGTGGTGCGCAGGGTCGTGTGCGTTTCCAGCTCGGCTGCGTACAGCGCATCGCCGTCCTTGAGCGCCCACCGTCCTGGCGCTTCGTTGGCTCGCTCGAGGTAGGTTTCGCGCAGGTAGTCGCGCAGGCGTGCGTAGGCCGGCAGCACACGCTGCGCGATCACTTCACGGTAGGCTCCCTGCAGGCGTGTTCGCTCCGCAGGACCGATCGATTCCGGAACACGCAACATGGCGGCGTAGAACGGCGTGCGTTCGGCGGGGAGACCGAGGAACGCATCCACCTGCCCCAGTACGTGCTCGACGACCAGGCGCGGCTGCAGATAACCCGCGGCAACGCCCTCCCGCAGCCGCGCGACGATCGAGCCGAGATAGGCGCTGAAGCCATTCAGGCGCTGCAGACCTGCTTCGTAGTCCGCGAGGCTCGCGAACGGAGCGCCGCCGGCTGAGACGTAGTCCGCGAGCTGCACGTGCAGGCCGGACGACGCGTTGAGCGGGGTGCAGCGCTGGATCCTCCAGCGACCCGACCGGAAACGCTCGAGCTGCCGCTCGGTGCGATACCGGAAAACCTTGCAGGCGATACGATCGACCTCCGGCAGCTCAGCGGGATCGATGCCGCTCAAACCGGCCCAGTCGCGCTCTGCGTTGCCGCGCACCGCATCGAAGTAGGCGTCGCCCAGCGGGTCGAGAAATACCGGATCGCCCGGCGCCCGCGCGGCGGCGTGGCGCGGAATCGGCTCCAGTCGCTGCGCCGCCGCCTCGCTCGCCTCGATCAGGGCGCGCAGCCGCGCGGCTGCCGTCCCGGGCGGTGCCACGCCACCGTGTCCGGCTCTCGCGAGTCCGCCAGCCCACGACGTGAGTGCGCCCGCACCGATGAGCTGGATCGCGCTCCGGCGCGAGAACTGCATGTCAGCGTTCACATGAGCGTCCGAAGATGCCTGGCACCGATCCCGTCACTTCTATAACGTACGGGCCGATGACGAAGCAACGCGCCTCGCACCGCTGGCTGCTGCTCGTTCCCTTCCTCTGGCAGGTGGCGCTGGCCCCCGCCGTGAACGACGTGACCCTGCGGCCGTTCTCCCTTCCCTTCCCCATGTTCTGGCAGATGGCCGGCATCGTGCTCACGACAGTCGTGATCGCGATCGTGCTGCGCATCGACCGGCGCCGGGGCGCGTGAGCGTGAGCGTGAGCGGGCAGCCGTTGGCGCTCGCCCTGTGCCTGGCGATCGTCGCGGGCACGATCGCGGGGGCGCTGCTGTACGGTCACGCGCAGGCGCGCCAGCGTTCGATGAGCGAATGGGCCATCGGTGGCCGGCGCTTCGGCTCCTGGATCTTCTGGTTTGCGAATGCGGGCGAGATCTACACGACGTTCGCGGTGCTCGGCATCGCCGGCTACGCCTGGGCGTACGGCGCGCCCGCCTACCTCGCATTCACCTCCGTCTCCCTTGCTTGCGCCCTCGGCTACTGGCTGATGCCACGCATCTGGGAGGCCGGCCGGCGCGACGGTCTGGTGACGCAGGCGGACTTCTTCGCGCAGCACTACCGCGCCACCTGGCTCGGGGTGGTGGTCGGCCTGGCGGGGATCGCGGCGCTGGTCGTCTACGTGCAGATCCAGCTCACGGCGCTGGCTCTCGTCTTCCGTCTCACGTTCGGGGCGCAGTTCACGCCACTCGAATCGGCGCTGACGGCTGCGGCGGCGATGCTCGCTTTCGTCTACCTCGCGGGCCTGCGTTCCGCCGCGTTCGCGGCCGGCGTGAAGGACGTGATGATGATCGTGCTGGTCCTCGCGCTCAGCGTCACGGCGGCGGCGAAGGTCGGTGCGAGCTCGATGCTCGATGTCTTTCGACTGGTGCAGCAACAGCATCCGGGCATCGGCTCTTTCCCCGGCCTCGTGCCCGCGGCCGGCCTCACCAACACCTGGCTGGTGACGGCGGCCGTCAACGTTGCGCTCGGCACGTGGATCTTTCCGCACATGTTCCAGCTCATCTACGCGGCGCGTGACGTGCAAGCGATCCGGCGCAACACGATGTGGCAACCGCTCTACTCCCTCTCCTATTTCTTCATTCTGCTGCTCGGTTTCGCCGCCCTGCTGGCGGGAACCGCACCGCCGGACGGCAATCCGAACGCCGTGCTGCTGCAGTTCGTCGCGGATCGCTATCCGCCGTGGGCTGCGGGACTGCTGGCGGGCACCGCCTGCCTGCTCGCGCTGGTGCCGGGCTCGATCCTGCTGCTGACCGCCGCTTCGATCTTCGGGCGCAACGTCGTCCTGCCGTTGCGGCGCCAGCTCTCCGATCGCGGTGTGCTCTGGACCTCGCGCGCCGCGATGGTGGCCTTCGCGGGTATCGCGGTGTGGCTCACCGTCACCAGCAGCCGCTCGCTGGTCGAAATTGGTCTGTCCGCGTACGCCGCCATCGGCATGCTGGCGCCGGGCGTCTTTCTGGCTTTCCTCTGGCGACGCACCACCGCAATCGGCGTGTTCGTCGGAATCGTCGCCGGCTACGCGGCGCTGCTCCTGCCCGCAGCGGAATCGTTCTGGCAGGCGCACGCACCGGCCTGGGACCGTGGTTTGCTGGCGATGGGGGTGAATCTCGCGTGCGCTGTGCTGACGAGCCTGCTCACGGCCTCCACGGCTGCCACTGCTCCGCCTACGAGCCGCGCGAATCCGCCGGCGTCTCGCGATTGAGCGTGTACCTCATGATGCGTCCGTGCGCGCCCTCGCGGTCGCGTTCCAGCTCGTAGACATCGCCGCGCGGGCCGCTGCGTCGCGCCGTCACCGCGGCGATCCGTTCCTCGTCGTCCGCGTCGAGCCGCACCGTATCGATGCGTCCGTGGTTCGCGAGATGCGCAGTGTTAGTGGCACCCACAATGGCGCCGGCGACGACGGGCCGGTCGAGAATGGCTCGCGTCGCCACGGTCGCGATGTCGCAGTGGTGACGTTTCGCGACGGCGGCGAGGACTCCCAGCAGTTGCTGGAACAAGTCCCAGCCGCCGAACTCCTCGATGATCAGGCGGTACTTGGTCAGCGAACGGTTCGCCTGGGGTCCGGCCGGCGCTGGCGGCTGGCCGAGCCAGCGATCGGAGAGAAATCCACCCGCGACCGTGCCATAGCAGAGCAGCGCGAGGCCGCGTCGGCGGCAGAGGTCGATCATTGCGCTCTCAGGACGATCGTCGAGCAGGGAATACTGGAGCTGGTGCGCCACGAACGGCACTCCGGCATCGAGCATCGCGCCGAGCTGCGCCGTGCCGAAGTTGGTCACGCCGAGCAGGCGGATCTTGCCCGCGCGCCGCAGGCGTTCGAGCTCGAGTGCCGCCTCGACGAAGCGCGGCGCGGCGTAGTCCCACCAGTGAAACTGCACGAGATCGAGCTGCTCGACGCCGAGGCGCCGCAGCGAACGGTCGATGACGGATTCGACGTACGCCCGGTCGCACGTCGCCAGGCGGTCCAGGTCCGGGACGAACTTGGTGTGGATCTGCAAGCGACTCGCGTGCTGCGGATAATCGCGCCGGAAGAGGCCGATCAGTTCCTCGACGCCGGTGTAGATGTCAGCGCAGTCGAAGGTCGTAATGCCGGCCTCGACGAACGCAGCCATGTCGTGGCACGCCTGCGCCGCGTCGACGGCGCCGTGCCCGCCCGCCAGGTGCCAGCCGCCCTTGATGAGGCGCGAGATCTCGTAACCGGGCGCGAGCGTGGCGCGCGCGATGGTCATCGCGAAACTACGCCCATCGCGAGGTTACGGCGGGCCCGGGAGCGTCACCTTGGTGACTTCCGCGTGCCGGAACTTGCGCCTACCGAGCCGCGTGATGCGCAAGCGGGTTGGACAGTTCGGGTCCGGGCACGCCACTTCTGCATCGGTCGTCATCCAGTCGTTGGCCGACGTGTCGCGCTGTTTCGCCGCGAGCAGCGGCAGGACGGCGGCGATCGAGTAGATGGAAAAGCCCTGGCCCGGCGGCAGGTTCAGCATCTCGCCCTGCAGCGTGAAGTAGTCACCGGGCTGCGCGCCGCAAAAAATCCGGGCGCCGGGAGGCGCGACCACCTCGACACGCAGGTCATAGAGCTCGAAGGACTCCGCGCTCACCGTGTTCTTGCTCATGCCGACCTCACTCCGCCGCGGTCTCCAGGCGGATGTTGTTGCGCCAGCCACGAGGCAGCACCGCGCCGCGCTGGCCGCGCTCGCCACGGTACTGTTGCAGGTCATCGACGGTCATGCGTCGTTCGCCACTGAACACCACCAGCTTGCGCCCTGGCGCGACCACTGTCATCGCCGCCACGTATTCGGCGCGGGTCGCGAATTTCTTGCCCGAGATGCCGAACAATTTGTTGCCCTTGCCGCGGGGCAGCTCGGGCACTTCGCTCACCGGGAACACGAGGAGTTTGCCGTCCGAGCTGACCACGGCGACCAGCGCGTCGCCCTCGGCGGGCACCGGCGCGGCGGTCAGTACTTTCGCGCCTTCGGGCACGCGCAGCACGCCCTTGCCGGCGCGGTTGCGCGAATGCATCTCCTTGAGTCGCACGGTGAACCCGTAGCCGGCGTCGCTCGCCACCAGCCACAAGTCCTCCGGCTCGCCGATCAGCACACCGGCGAAGGTTGCGCCATCGGGCGGATCCAGGCGGCCGGAGAGCGGCTCACCCAGGCCGCGCGCCGATGGCAGCGTATGTGCCGGCAGGCTGTAGGCTCGCCCGGTGCTGTCGAGGAACACCGCGAGCTGCGTCGAGCGGCCCAGCGCGGCACTCAGGTATTCGTCGCCCGTCTTGTAGGCGAGCGCACGCCCATCGATGTCGTGTCCCTTGGCCGCGCGCACCCAGCCGCGGGCCGAGAGCACCACCGTCACCGGCTCGCTGGTCACGAGCTCCGTTTCGTCGATCGCCTGCGCGGCCTCGCGCTCGACGATCTTGGTGCGTCGCTCGTCACCGTATTCCTCCGCATCCGCGATCAGCTCTTCGCGCACGAGCTTCTTCAGCCGCGCCTTGCTCTTCAGCGTCGCCTCCAGCTCCTCGCGTTCCGCGTCCAGCGCCTTCTGTTCCTCGCGGATCTTCATCTCTTCGAGCTTCGCGAGGTGACGCAGCTTGGTCTCGAGGATCGCCTCGACCTGCTCCTCGGAGAGCTTGAAGCGCTTCGTCAGCACGGGCTTCGGCTCTTCCTCGCGGCGGATGATGCGGATCACCTCGTCGAGGTTGAGGTAGATCGCGAGCAAACCGTCGAGGATGTGGAGCCGGCGTGCGACTTTGTCGAGCCGGAACTTCAGGCGCCGCGTAACGGTGTCGACGCGGAACTTGAGCCACTGCTCGAGCAGCTCCTTCAGGTCGAAAACCTTCGGCCGGCCGTCCAGGCCGATGATGTTGAGATTCACGCGATAGCTGCGCTCGAGGTCCGTGGTCGCGAACAGGTGCTTCATGAGCTGCACCTGGTCGACGCGGTTCGAGCGGGGCACGATCACCAGGCGCGTCGGATTCTCGTGATCCGACTCGTCGCGCACGTCCTCGACCATCGGCAGTTTCTTCGCCTGCATCTGCGCGGCGATCTGCTCCTGCACCTTCGCGCCCGAGACCTGCCAGGGCAGCGCGGTGATCACGATCTCGTCGTCTTCGATCTCCCAGGTGGCGCGCGCCCGGAAGGCGCCGGTGCCCGACTCGTAGAAGCTCACGAGCTCGCTGCGCGGCGAAGTGATTTCCGCGCCGGTCGGCAGGTCCGGCCCCTTGACGTGCTGCATGAGCTTGCGCACTGACAGGTCCGGCTCGTCGAGCAGGCGTACGCAGGCCGCCGCCACTTCGCGCAGGTTGTGCGGCGGGATGTCGGTGGCCATGCCGACGGCGATGCCCGAAGCGCCGTTGAGGATGAGGTTGGGCACGCGCGCCGGCAGCATCAGCGGCTCTTCGCGAGTGCCGTCGAAGTTCGGTTGCCACTCGACCGTGCCCTGGTCGAGCTCCGAGAGCAGCAGTTGCGCATACGGCGTCAGGCGCGATTCGGTGTAGCGGTACGCCGCGAAGGACTTCGGGTCGTCGGTCGACCCCCAGTTGCCCTGGCCGTCCACCAGCGGATAGCGGAAGGAGAACGGCTGCGCCATGTGCACCATGGCTTCGTAGCAGGCCGCGTCGCCGTGCGGGTGGTACTTGCCGAGGACATCGCCAATGGTTCGCGCGGACTTCGCGGGCTTCACGCCCGAATTCAATCCGAGCTCGCTCATCGCGTAGACGATGCGCCGTTGCACCGGCTTCATGCCGTCGCCGAGCGCGGGCAGCGCGCGGTCGAGGATCACGTACATCGAGTAGTCGAGATAGGCCTTCTCGGTGAAGGTCCTGAGCGGCTGCTTCTCGATGCCTTCGAAATTGAGCTGGTTCTGCTGAGTCACTGCCTCCCCCGTCTCTTGCGGGCCGACACCGTAGACGCGCGCTCCGCGCCGGTCAATGCCTGCGATGGGCCTGCGATGACCTCGCCTGCGCTGCCGTTCAACCGGCCACCCCGCGGCGCCCGTTCAATCCCCGACGCATTGAACTGCGCACCGGCACCTCGTGACCTACGGGCGCGCATCAACAACGGGAGGTCCTCGCTCATGCTTCGCTCACCACGCCTTCGAATCGCCGCAGCCCTGCTGGTCACCTTCGCAGCCTCACAGGCCGCACAGGCCTGCGAAGTCTGGCGCGACGACCTCGGCCACCTGCGTACCAACTGCAAGCTTTCCCTCGCCCGCAAGGACTACCGACTCGACGTCGCCGTCGAGCACTCGGTGGCGCGCTACCAGCTTGCGTTGCCGAACCTGCTGCCGCGCAAGAACAAGGTGTTCACGACCATGGGTCAGGTGGACCTGCACGTCGACATCCGCAACGACGGCACCAAGGACTCGCTCGCGACCGACGTGGCGCTGATGGTCAACGTCGTCGACCCCGCCGGCGTGCAGCCGACCGTTACGCATGCCCTGACGGCCGCGGTGCCGGCAATCACGGTGGGACAGACGCCGCGCATCTATCTCGGCACCATCACGCTGCCGAGCACCTCGCAGGACTGGGACCTGCAGCTGATCTCGGCCGTGGATCCGCCGACCATGAGCTCGCAGGTCTGGGGCCGCGTGTACGAATCGAACGAGATGGACAATGTGCGCAGCCGCCTGTGCCGGATCTACGGTCCGAACCCGGACACGACCGGCCCGGAGCAATGCGACTGAGGCTCCCACCTGGCGCGGCGCCTGCCGTCAGACCTGCGCCAGGTTCCCCTTTTCTTCCAACCACTCGCGCCGGTCTCCGGCGCGTTTTTTGGCCAGCAGCATGTCCATCAGCTGATCGGTCTTGTCGTTGCCCGACACGGTGAGTTGCAGGAGCCGGCGCGTCTGTGGCGCCATCACGGTCTCGCGCAGCTGCACCGGGTTCATCTCGCCGAGGCCCTTGAAGCGCATGGTCGTGACCTTGCCGCGGATGTTCTCGGCGGCGATGCGATCCATGATGCCTCCGCGTTCCGCATCGTCGAGCGCGTAGAACACCTGCTTGCCGACGTCGACTCGAAACAGCGGCGGCATCGCGACATGGACGTGGCCGGCCAGCACCAATGGGCGGAAATGACGCAGGAACAGCGCACACAGGAGCGTGGCGATGTGCTGCCCGTCGGAATCTGCGTCGGCGAGGATGCAGACCTTGTGGTAGCGCAGCGAACCGAGGTCCTGCGAGCCGGGGTCGACGCCGATGGCCACGGCGATGTCGTGCACTTCCTGTGACTTGAGAATCTCGGCGGGCTCGACCTCCCAGGTGTTCAGGATCTTGCCGCGCAAGGGCATGATCGCCTGGTAGTCCTTGTCGCGCGCCTGCTTCGCCGAGCCACCGGCCGAGTCGCCTTCGACGAGGAACAGCTCGGTCCGCTCAGCGTCCTGGCTGGCGCAGTCGGCGAGCTTGCCCGGCAGCGCCGGGCCCGCGGTGATGCGCTTGCGCGAGACTTTCTGGGCCGCCTTCAGGCGCGCCTGCGCGTTGGCGATCGCGATCTGCGCGATGCGCTCGCCCGCGTCGGGGTGCTGGTTCAACCAGTGCGCGAACGCATCCTTGACCACGCCGCCGACGAACGCCGCGCTCTCGCGCGAGCCGAGCTTCTCCTTCGTCTGGCCGGCGAATTGCGGGTTCTGCATCTTCACGGACAGCACGTAGGCAACGCGATCCCACACATCTTCGGCGGCGAGCTTGAGGCCGCGCGGCACGAGGTTGCGGAACTCGCAGAACTCACGCACCGCATCGGCGACGCCGCCGCGCAGCCCGTTGACGTGCGTCCCGCCCTCGGACGTCGGGATCAGGTTGACGTAGCTCTCGCCGACGACGTGCTCGCCGTCCAGGATCCAGGCGAACGCCCACTCGGCCGCTTCGTTCTCGCTCTTGAAATTGGCGGCGAACGGCTCCTGCGGCAGCCACTCGCAGTCCTTCATCTGATCGAGCAGGTACTGCGTGAGGCCGCCGGTGTAGAACCACTCCTCTTTCTCGCCGGTGGCCTCGACCTTCAGGCGCACGCGCAAGCCCGGGCACAGCACGGCCTTGGCGCGCAGCACGTGCTTGAGTCGCGGTACCGAAAACTTGTCGGAATCGAAGAACTGCGGGTCGGGCCAGAAGCGCACGGTGGTGCCGGTGTTCTTCTGCCCGACCGTGCCGACCTCCTCGAGCTTCGACTTCACGCGCCCGTCCCGGAAACCGATGTTGAATTCCTTCCCGCCGCGGCGCACCCAGCACTCGAGATTCTTCGAGAGCGCGTTCACCACCGACACGCCGACGCCGTGCAGGCCGCCGGAGAACTGGTAGGTCTTGTCGGAGAATTTGCCGCCCGCGTGCAGTCGCGTGAGGATCAGCTCGACGCCGGAAATCTTCTCCTTGGGATGGATGTCGACCGGCATGCCGCGCCCGTCGTCGGCCACCTCGAGCGAGCCGTCCCTGTAGAGCACGACGTCGATCTGCGTGCAGTGGCCGGCGAGCGCTTCATCGACGCTGTTGTCGATGACTTCGTGCGCGAGATGGTTGGGAGTGCGGGTGTCGGTGTACATCCCCGGCCGGCGGCGGACGGGGTCGAGGCCGCTGAGGACCTCGATGTCGGATGCGGTATAGGACTGGGCCATCGGGCGTCGCTGTTCTCCTTGCGCGCGCGATTGTAGCAGGCGCGACCCGCCCCGGTGCTGCCGACCGCTGGCGACGACCGGCAGCCGCTCGTCATTTTGCGCGCTTGCGCAGCTTGCGCCCGGCGCAGGATCGCCGCCAGTTCGAATGGAGGCGTCCGCATGTTCAGCAGGCACAGGTTCGCGGCGCTCGTCGTGATCCTGATCGTGGCAGGCGCGGGTTGCGGTTCAGTGGAGTTCTGCCGCAGCCTCATCGAGCGCGGCCTCGAAGTCACCTGCGCCCAGGGCTGGGTTGCCTGCACGTGGCTGTCGCCGCGGCTCTATGGGACGATCTGAGAATGCCGCCGGAGCAGCAATCAGTGCCGGTAAAGGCCATCGGGCGCTACTACTGGACCGTGCAGACGCTAACCTGGGCGGGCTACGCGACGTTCAACCTGGCGATCGGCGCCCTGTTCGAAACGCTGACCTCGGGCGTCGTGCTGATCTATTCGACGCTCGCAGCCGGATTGTTCGCCGCGAGCCACGCCATGGGCGAAGTGCTCCGGCGACGCCACTGGTTCGATCTGACGCCGGGCGCCCTCGCATGGCGGCTGGTCATTGCCGTTTCGATCGGCGCAGCCCTGGTGCAGCTGCTGATCTCCGCGGTCCTGATACCGACGTTCGAGCTCGGCTGGATCACGATGCCTTCCGGCAAGCTCGTCTACACGCCGATCTCTGCGTTCTTCTACTGGTTCAACTGCGCCCTGATCCTGGCACTGTGGACCTTCATCTACGTCGGCTACACCTGGTTCGACCGCTGGCGATCCGGCCAGATAGAGCACTGGCGCACCGAGAGCGCGCTGCGCGAGGCGGAGCTCTCGCTTCTCAAGGCACAACTCGATCCGCACTTCCTGTTCAACGCGCTCAACAACATTCGCGCCACGATCACCGAAGACCCGGCACGCGCGCGCGAGATGGTGACGCGCCTTTCGCAGGTCCTGCGCCACGTGCTCCAGCATGCGCGGCGAGATCGGGTGACGCTGCGCGAAGAGCTGGACGCGGTGCGTGACTACCTGGCGATCATGGGCCTGCATTTCGAGAACCGCCTGAGCGTGCAGGAAGACGTTGCGCCGGCGGCGCTCGAGGCGTGCGTGCCGCCGCTGCTCCTGCAGCTGCTGGTCGAGAATGCGATCAAGCACGGCGTCTCGCGTCATCAGCAGCCGGGACTGCTGGAGATTCGAGCGACGAAGGACGGCGAGGTGGTCTGGATCGAAGTCTTCAACGATGGCGAGCTCGGTGCCCCTGCCGCGGGCGTCGGCCTGACCAACCTCTCGCAGCGGCTGACGCGCACCTTCGGCTCGCAAGCGTCCCTCACCCTGGAACAGGTCGGCCCGCGCGTGCGTGCCGCCGTGAGCGTACCGCAATGAAGGTGTTCATCGTGGACGACGCGCGCCTCGCGCGTGCCGAGCTTCGCACCCTGCTGCGCTCGCGGCCCGACGTGGAAGTGGTCGGCGAAGCGGGCGACGCGGCGAGGGCAATCGAAGCGATCGAGGAAAGCCGTCCCGACGTGCTGCTGCTCGACATCCACATGCCCGGGGCGGACGGTTTCGAGCTGCTGGAGAAACTCCAACGCGTCCCGGCCGTGATCTTCGTGACCGCGTACGATGCGCACGCGCTGCGCGCGTTCGAGGTCAGCGCGCTCGACTACCTGATGAAACCGGTCGCCGCCGAACGGCTGTTCCAGGCGCTCGACAAGGTGAAGGCGGCGAATTCCGCGGTACCGCCCCGCTCGCGCTCGGACCATGTGTTCGTGCGCGACGGCGAGCGCTGCTGGCTCGTGCGGCTGAGCGAGGTGCGGCTGATCGAAGTGGTCGGCAACTACAGTCGCCTGCTGGTCGGCGATGAGCGGCCCATCGTGCCGCGCCCGCTGCGTCACTTCGAAACGCGTCTCGACCCGCGCGTGTTCTTCCGCGCCAACCGCGGCCAGATCGTCAATCTCGATTGGGTGCAGGGCGTCGCCCCCGGCGTCGGCGATGGGTTCATCGTCAAGCTGCGCGATGGCACCGAAGTCGAGGTCTCGCGCCGGCAGGCGCGCGAGTTGCGCGAACGGCTGGAGATCTGACTCGTCTCAGTCGAGATCCGCCACGAGGGTGGCACGCGAGGTCTCGGGGAGCGGCTCCCTGGCGTGCCGGTACGCCTCATGGTCGATCCCCAGCGAAATGGCGGCGCCGTTGCGTGCCGCGGCGCGCATGGAAGCCTCGAGCTCAAAGCGCAGGAAGTGCACCGAGGAGGTCTTCTCTTCGTTCTCGCGTTCGAGGTCCTCATCCGCGATTGCGAAGACGCGCGCGTGCCCTGCGACCTGCACCCAACAGCGGCGCTCGACTCCCTTCAGCTGCGCCAGTGCCACGCGCCGCTGCTCCGGATCCGGATACTCGATGAGCAGCGTCGCTTTCCAGTTGCTCCCGTCGGGGATCAGGGGATTGTACGAGGACAGCTCATCGGCGATGCCCTCGGGCTCGAAGATGCGCTCGGCGCGCAGCATTTCCTGGATCTGGTACTGCACCGTGAGACGGTCTTCGAAACACCAGCTGCAGTTGGATCCCACTGCGACGTTGCGCGCCTGCTTGTGCTGCATCACGCGCGCCCGAAACGCGGGGCGCTCGCGAGCGTACTGCTCGAGCGACATGAGATCGGTCACCGCGAGCGGTCGCATGATCAGATTCCGTAGGCCTTGCGCAGCAGTTTGAGTGGCGGCTCGGGCGGACCGGCGCCGTGCAGACCTTTCTCGATCTGGTGTCCCGCCATCGGGCAGTCGCTGGAATAATGAGCCGCGCCGCTCTGCGCCACCTTGCCCGCCACGGGTCTGCCGATCTTCATCGATACCTCGTGGAACTCTTCCTTCACCGCGTAGGTGCCGTTGTGACCCGAGCAACGCTCGATCACCTCGACAGTCGTGTCCGGCACCAGGCGCAGCACGTCGCGGGTCTTGAGTCCGATGTTCTGCACGCGCAGGTGGCAGGGCACGTGATAGGCAACCTTGCCGAGCGACTCGACGAAGTCCGTGCGCAGCAGGCCGGCGCGGTGGCGCAGCACGAGGTACTCGAACGGGTCGAAGAAGCGCTTGCGCACGCGCGCGACGTCGGCGTCGTCCGGGAACATGAGCGGCAGCTCCTGCTTGAACATGAGCACGCAGGACGGGATCGGCGCCACCAGGTCGTAGCCTGCGTCGATGAGCCTCGCCAGCACCGGAACGTTCGCATCCTTGAGCCTGGCGACGGTTTCGAGGTCACCGAGCTCCAGCTTGGGCATGCCGCAGCAGCGTTCCTGCGGCACCGTGCGCACCGCAATGCCGTTGTGTTCGAACACCGCGACCAGGTCTTGCGCGAGGTCCGGCTCGTTGCGATTGCCGTAACAGGTGACGAACAGCGCCACCTTGCCGGTCGTCTCCTCCGTAGCCTTCACGGCCGGAGTCTCTGCGCCGGTAGCCAGCGCCGCGCGCTCGCGTTCGCGTTCGACCTTGCGCCGGCGCTTGCGAAACGTGCGATGGAAATACTCGGGGACCGGTGCGTTCGCATGCACACCGAGCGCCTTCTGCAGGAGCTTGCGCGCCGTCGGGTTGCGGTTCGCCGCATTCACTGCCTCGACCACGACCGGAATGCCGGCGATACGGCCGACCGCTTCGGTGGAGCTGAGAATGCGGTCGCGCGTCGACGTGTGCCCCTGCGAGTGTTTCACCGCCTTGGCGCGCAGCATGAGGTGGGGAAAGTCGACGTTCCACGGATGCGGCGGCACGTACGGACACTTGGTCATGTAGCACATGTCGCACAGGTAACAGTGGTCGACGACGTCCCAGAAAACCTTGCGCTCGACGCCGTCGACCTCACCGGTGGAGGAGGCATCGACCGCGTCGAAGAGCGTCGGGAAGGCATTGCAGAGGCTGAAGCAGCGCCGGCAGCCATGGCAGATGTCGAAGACGCGCTCGAGCTCTTTCTCGAGCGCGCTCTCGTCGTAGAACTGCGGATTGCGCCAGTCGAGCGGATGGCGCGTCGGGGCGTCGAGACTGCCTTCGCGGGGACGGGTCGGGTTGTCGTTGCTCATTGCGCACTCGCGCCCCGGCAGTGCCGAGGACGACGTGCACCCTCAGCAATGCGGCAGGCGGGCAGCGACCGATCGATCAGATCTGATCGAGGGCCTTCTGGAAGCGATTGGCGTGCGAGCGCTCGGCCTTGGCCAGCGTTTCGAACCAGTCGGCGATCTCCTGGAAACCCTCCTCGCGCGCGATCTTGGCCATGCCCGGGTACATGTCGGTGTACTCGTGCGTCTCACCGGCGATCGCGGCCTTGAGGTTCTTGCTGGTCTCGCCGATCGGCAGGCCGGTCGCCGGGTCGCCCACCTGCTCCAGGTATTCGAGGTGCCCGTGGGCGTGACCCGTCTCGCCCTCTGCGGTCGAACGGAACACCGCCGAGACATCGTTGAAGCCTTCGACGTCGGCCTTGGCCGCGAAATACAGGTAGCGGCGATTCGCCATGGACTCGCCGGCGAACGCATCCTTCAGACTTTTCTCGGTTTTGCTGCCCTTGAGGTTCATCGCTCCGTCCTCCGGTTCGTGGTCGAATGAGCTGCTTTAGAATTATTCTAGAGGTCAGGAATCTAGTCGCGGGTGGGGTGTCTGTCAATGTCGGAAGTGTGTAAGTTACGCCGCTTCTCAGACCTATGAACCAACCCCGCATTCAGGATTTCGAGGAGTCGATGCGCGAGCTCGAGACGCTGGTGGAGCGTCTGGAGAAAGGCGATCTGCCGCTCGAGGAAGCGCTTCAGCAATTCGAACGCGGCGTCGCGCTCACGCGCGCCTGCCAGACGGCCCTGAAGGCCGCCGAGCAGAGAGTGGAAATCCTGATGAAGGCTTCGAGCGCCTCCGGCGCCGACGTCAAGATCGAGGATTTCGAGCCCGAATCTTGAGCGCGGCGACCCCCTCACCTGCCGCGCCGACGCCCATCGGCACGTTCCGCTCGCGCATCGAGACGGTCCTCGAGCGCTGGCTGCCGCCGTCGAGTGCGGTTCCACAGCGATTGCACGAAGCCATCCGCTACAGCGTGCTCGGCACGGGCAAGCGCGTGCGCCCCATTCTGGTGTACGCGACAGGCTCTGCGCTGCGTGTACCGCTCGCGCAGCTCGACGGCCCGGCCGCCGCCGTGGAGCTGATCCACGCCTACTCGCTCGTGCACGACGATCTGCCCGCGATGGACGACGACGATCTGCGCCGTGGACGGCCCACCTGTCACAAGGCTTTCGATGAAGCCACCGCCATCCTCGTGGGCGACGCGCTGCAGGTCCTCGCCTTTCGCATCCTCGCGAGCGATCCGGCCCTCCCGCCGGATCCCGCGACGCGCGTGCGCATGATCGAGCTGCTCGCGGAAGCGAGCGGCACCGAGGGCATGGCCGGCGGGCAGGCGCTCGACCTCGCCGCGATCGGCCGCACGCTGACGCTCGACGAGCTCGAACAGATGCACGCGCGCAAGACCGGCGCGCTGATCCGCGCGAGCGTGCTGATGGCCGCGGCAGCGGCGCCGAATCTCAGCGCGCGCCAGCACGCGACGCTCGACGCGTTCGCAGCGCGCATCGGCCTGGCCTTTCAGATCCAGGACGACATTCTCGACATCGAGGGCGATCCGCGCACGCTCGGCAAGCCGGTGGGCTCAGACCTGGCCAAGAACAAGCCCACCTATCCCAGCATCGCGGGCATGGCGGCGGCGAAGCGTCGCTGTGCCGAGTTGCACGCCCAGGCTCTCGCCGCGCTCGGCGAGTTCGGCCCCGGCGCAGACGAGCTGCGCTGGCTCGCGGATTTCGTCGTGGCGCGCGACAGCTGAAGTACACTGCGCGCATGGGCAAAGACCGGAAAATCGACCCGGCTGCGACCGCGGCTGCGACCGCGCCCGCACCCGCGTATCCGCTGCTCGAGGAGATCCGCGCGCCCGCGGATCTGCGCAAGCTCGGCCTCGCGCAGCTGCCCAAGCTCGCGCGCGAGCTGCGCGAGTTCCTGATTCAAACGGTGGCCACACGCGGCGGACACTTCGCTGCCGGCCTCGGCACCGTCGAGCTCACCATCGCCCTGCATTATGTCTACGAGACGCCGGTCGACCGCATCGTGTGGGACGTGGGCCACCAGGCCTATCCGCACAAGGTGCTCACCGGCAGGCGCGAACGACTGCACACCATCAAGCAGAAGGACGGCCTGGCCCCGTTCCCGTCGCGCGCCGAAAGCGTGTTCGACACTTTCGGCGTCGGACACTCGAGCACTTCCATCAGCGCGGCGCTCGGCATGGCGATCGGCGCCGCACAGCTCAGCGAGCAGCGGCGCGTCGTCGCGGTGATCGGCGACGGTGCGATGAGCGCGGGCCTCGCTTTCGAGGCGCTCAATCACGCGGGCAGCCTCGACGTCAACCTGCTGGTGATCCTCAACGACAACGACATGTCGATCTCCCAGAACGTCGGCGCCATGTCGAACTACTTCGCCAAGGTGCTCTCCGGGAAGATGTATGCGCACCTCAAGGAAGGCAGCAAGAAAGTGCTGCGCCAGATGCCGTCGGTGTGGGAACTGGCGCGCCGTTCCGAAGAGCACATGAAGGGCATGGTGCTGCCCGGCACGATGTTCGAGGAGATGGGCTGGAACTACATCGGGCCCATCGACGGGCACGACGTCAAGGCGCTGGTGAAGACGCTGCGCAACCTGCGTCAGCTGCGAGGCCCGCAGTTCCTGCACATCGTCACTCGCAAGGGCAAGGGCTACCCGCCTGCCGAGGCCGATCCGATCAAGTGGCACGGACCCGGTCCGTTCGATCCCCTGAGCGGCACCATCTACAAGGAAAAGAGCAACGGGCCGACGTACTCGCAGGTCTTCGGTCAGTGGCTGTGCGACATGGCCGCGCGCGACCCGCGCATCGTCGGCATCACGCCGGCCATGCGCGAAGGCTCGGGCCTGGTCGAGTTCGAGAAACGCTTTCCGGAACGCTATTACGACGTCGCCATCGCCGAGCAGCACGCGGTCACTTTCGCCGCCGGCCTCGCCTGCGAGGGCGCGCGCCCGGTGGTCGCCATCTACTCGACGTTCCTGCAACGCGGCTACGACCAGCTGATCCACGATGTGGCGCTGCAGAAGCTGCCGGTACTGTTCGCAATCGACCGCGCGGGCCTCGTCGGCAGCGATGGCGTGACGCACCAGGGCAGCTACGACCTGACGTTCCTGCGCTGCGTTCCGAACATGGTGGTCATGGCGCCGGCCGACGAGAACGAATGTCGGCAGATGCTGTACACGGCGACGACGCTCGATACGCCCGCCGCCGTGCGCTATCCGCGCGGTCAGGGACCCGGCGTGGCCATCCAGGAAGCGCTCCAGGCCCTGCCCGTGGGCCGCGCCCAGCTGCGCCGGGACGGCCGCAGCGGCCTTGCGATTCTCGCTTTCGGCACCATGGTGGCGCCGTGCGAGAAGCTCGCCGAGCGCCTCGACGCCACGCTGGTGAACATGCGGTTCGTGAAGCCCCTGGATACTGAGATGATCGAGCGCATCGCGGCCCGGCACGCCGCGCTGGTCACCGTCGAGGAGAACTCGATCGCCGGCGGTGCCGGCAGCGCCGTCGCCGAAGCGCTCGCCGCGCGCAACCTGCAGTTGCCGATCCTGCACGTCGGCATCCCGGATCGGTTCGTGGAGCACGGCTCACGCGAGGAGTGCCTGGCCATGGCCGGCCTCGATGCCGCCAGCATTCACGCGACGATCGAGCGGTTCTGGAACCAGAGCGGCCTGGCGCGAGTGGCGCCCGCCTCCGCCTGAGCGCATTCTGGCGGCCGTCCCCGGATCCGGGTGCCGCGAACGCGAACGATTCGAGCCAGCGTCGATCAGAGCCCGTAACACCATCCGCAGCCCCAACGAGCCCCCGATGGACATGCCCCGCCGTTCCAGCAAGCCCGCGCCCGCCCCGATCGAGGACGTGCAGGGCCGCGCCGACACGCGGCGCATCCCGATCAATCGCGTCGGCGTGAAGGACGTCTATCACCCGGTGCGGGTCAAGGACCGCTCGACCGGCGAGCAGCACACCATCGCGAACTTCAACATGTACGTGAGCCTGCCGCACAACTTCAAGGGCACGCACATGTCGCGCTTCATCGAGATCCTGCACCACGAGCGCGAGATCTCGGTCGATTC
>Ga0187892_10001485_pt1 | contig 53396 bp, 49 predicted proteins | sample MA1701073metaG_FD_139345 | JGI IMG/M metagenome (GOLD analysis project Ga0187892, IMG submission 139345) | Bio-ooze microbial communities from a basaltic lava cave in the Kipuka Kanohina Cave System on the Island of Hawaii, USA - MA170107-3 metaG ...
ATAACGGAACAAACGGAGAAGACCCACTCCAAGAGGCTTTCCGTCTGTTCCGTTATTTCCGTTTGTTCCGTATTCTCTCCTGATCCCCATCACCAAAAGCTCACAGTGACCGTGCCCGGTATATCAACCGCTCGAACCGGATGAGCGCGGACGCCGCGGGAACACGAACGCGCCGAGCTTTTTCTCGCCCGGCTGCGTGAATTGGGCATTGATCCCGATTCTTTGAAGTGAGCCGAAGGCGCCGCTTGAAAACAGGACTCCGAAATCGATCACTCAAGAGGTTGCCACCCGATGAAAATCTCTCTCCCCGTTTTGCTCACAGCTTTGGCCGCCGGCTTGTTGCTCTTGGCGCTGAACCAGGCCGGATGGCGATGGCAGGGTTTCGCGCAGGTCACAGATGTCAAGCGCAAAAAGCCCACGCCGAAGCCCGCTCCGAAGCCCGCTTCTCCAGACACTAAGCCGCGTAAATCCAATGAGCCCCCGCCCAAATCCGGCGGCGCAAGCGCAACCCCACGTCGCGTCGCGCCGGAGATCGAGATGGTTTACGTCCCCGGCGGCTCTTTTCTGATGGGATCGCCGGAGAATGAACCTGACCGCAGGTCGTACGAAGGGCCGCAGCATCGCGTCACCGTGCAGGATTTTTACATCGGCAAGTATGAGGTGACGCAGGCGCAGTGGCGCGCGGTGATGGGCAGTAATCCCTCCGGTTTCAAAGGCGATAATTTGCCGGTGGAGAACGTCTCCTGGAATGACGCAAAGGAGTTTTGTCGCAGGTTGTCGCAAATGACGGGGAAAGAGTACCGCCTGCCGACTGAAGCCGAGTGGGAGTATGCGTGCCGCGCGAAGACGACCGGCGCTTATGCGGGCGATCTTGATGCTATGGCTTGGTACGACAAAAACTCCGGCGGCAAAACTCACCCTGTCGGGCAGAAGCAACCAAATGCGTTCGGTCTGTACGACATGCATGGCAATGTGTGGGAGTGGTGTGAGGATGACTGGCACAATAGCTATGATGGCGCTCCGAATGATGGTAGAGCGTGGGTGGATATATCTGCTCGCGGCTCGTTCCGGGTGTCTCGGGGCGGCGGTTGGTACTTCAACGCCGTCTACTGCCGGTCGGCGGGTCGCGACGGGTACGCGCCCGGCAATCGCTACGGCACCCTCGGTTTCCGCCTTCTGAGGACGTATCGCTAGGCGCTTTTACCCTCTTTACCCTTTGTCAAATGAGAGCTTGATTGAGAAGAAACAGTCAAAGAAGCGGAGGGGGAAATGAGCGGAGCAAGGCGAAGCGGAGGCGCGAAGCCCGGAGCGTAGCCTGCGGAGCGAATCCCCCGGAGCGGACTGTGTCCGTCAGGAGAGGACAAGCTCGCCGCGAAGCGGCCGAAATTTTTTGACTTTTCCTGCCAACGCGCCGTGAAAGGAGACAGTATGAAGAAGACGAAAGCTAACCCGGCAATTGATGATGACGCCGATGAAATGCGCGCCGAGTACGATTTCACCGGCGGCGTGCGCGGGAAATATTACCGGCAAGTTATCATACGAGCGGCGACACGGTTTGCCGATTGGCAATCTGACCAGCCAGTTCTTCGCCAACGTCTACCTCAACGGCTTCGATCAATTCGTTAAGGAGCGGTTGCTGGTGAGGTTTTACCTGCGTTACGTGGACGACTTCGCGCTGTTCGGCGCCGACTGTTGGTGGTTGGCGGAAGCGCGGAAGGCGATTGAGGAATATCTGGCGAGCCTGCGGTTGAGGATTCATCCGATCAAGAGCCAGTTGTTCGAGACGCGGCACGGCGTGAATTTCGTAGTGTTCCGTTCAACCAGAAATCATCAGCGCCGCCGCCGATGTGCGCATCTTCATCTAAAGCTAAAAAGCCGCCGGCTTTACGCCGGCGGCTTTTTAGTTTGGTACTCTTACCGTCTTGTTATGCGTCACTACGATTACCGTCTCCGATAGTTATCGAACTGGCGGTAGCCCTGAACGTACCCGCGACGAAAACCTTCACGGTAGTCACGGTCGCCCTTCCGGTAATGGCTGGAGTTATTGGGATCAAAGCGCCGGCGGTCGCGTGCGTCTTCCTGTCCCCTCCTAAACCCATCGCGAAAGCCTTTTTGCTCTTCCCGGTCATCCCGCCGGTCATCTCGGCGATCCCAGCGATCGTCGCGTCTGTCGTCCCGGCGATCCCAGCGATCATCTCTACGATCATCTCTACGATCATCTCTGCGATCATCCCGCCGGTCATCCCGGCGATCCCGGCCCCATCCCCAACCCTGCGCCTGAACGGTAGACAGACTCGAAAGACCAGGAGCAACCACGAAGCCAACTGCCAGAAACAACGCTACGGCATATCTTTTAATTTTGTGAACGTCCATTTTCAATTCTTTACCTGAATGTTTATCAGAATGCGTGAGTGCAACTGATCTCAGGTCTCCTTTCGCCGGACAGGTATTGCATCTGGGATGCCAAACCGCGGCGCTTCTCAAAGGCGGCTTTAAGCGGTTCATTTTAAATGGCGTATGGTTCTATGATGAATTCTGGAAGGGACGATTAATGGCTCCACTCACGCTCCATATCGTATAAGCGATGGACTAAATGGAATCGGGCGGGTTGCGAGGCGCAGTTCAGAGAGGATTGCCTTCAGCCGGAGTCTCGCGGAATTCGACCGGCTCCTGGCAACATTCGCACGGCCCCGGTTTGTGCGCAGTGATGGCGCAGATGTCGCAATAGTAATAAAGGTTGTGCAATCTGCCCTTCAGCCAGGATTGAAGTTTGATGACTTCGATGAAACCGGTTTGAGGGAAGAGCCGGGCCGTGACCTGCAGTTCGCGTTGGCGGTAACGTTCGTCCATCCAGACGGCGGCGGCGGTATCAACGGGCAGGAAGGGATAGAGTTTGCCGTCGTTCGTTTTCAGCGTGTAAACGTGGCCGCGCTTTTCGCAATCGGGAATTACCTGATATGGCTTTTGCAATTCTTCAGTGAAGCAGATGACGCGACCACGAATCGAGATCGTTTGCGCTTCGCCGGACGGTTTCGTTTTGTCCTGAGCCGAGGCTGGCAGCGAAAATGCGCCGGCTGAAAGCAACGACGCCGCGATAAACCCTCTTCGGTTCGATTTCATCTTCATTCCTCCGATTGATTGATTCGGATCGGTACCGCGAGCGGTAGCGAGCGTGTTTCCATCAAAAGACCGATTCAGGAGGCCACGCTCGCTACCGCTCGCGGTACCGATCCGGATCAGTACCGCGAGCGGTAGCGAGCTGGGAGTCCTGAAAACCCGCTCGCTACCGCTCGCGGTACCGATCCGCGCGAGAATTTATCGGATCGGGTTGGCAAATTCAAACTGCTACCGAAAACGCGGCGCGAAAGCTATAATCGCCCCCCTCACAAACGTAAAGCAATTTTCCTTGAACCTGGAAGTTGACAGGCATGCAGAAGAAACACTTTCATTTGATCGGCGTGTGCGGCACGGCGATGGGATCGTTGGCGGGAATGCTCAAGGCGCAGGGCCATCGCGTGACCGGCTCGGATAAAGCCTTCTACCCGCCGATGAGTGATGAGTTGAAACGATTGGGCATTGAAACTTTCGACGGGTTCGACGCTGCGCGTCTGCAACCCGCTCCCGACATTATCGTCGCCGGCAACGCCACTTCGCGCGGCAACGCGGAGATCGAGTATGCGCTCAACCATAAGCTGCGCTGCGCTGCGATGCCCGAAGTCATCCGCGAGAATTTCATCCGCGGGCGTCATTCGACCGTCGTCGCGGGCACGCACGGCAAAACGACCACGACCTCGCTGATGGCCTGGGTGATGGAAGTCGGAGGTCTCAATCCATCGTTCCTGGTCGGCGGGGTAGCGGAGAATTTCGGCGCGAGTTTCAAGGTCGCCGAATCGAACTATTTCGTAATCGAAGGCGACGAATACGACACGGCGTATTTCGACAAAGGGCCGAAGTTTTTGCATTACCTGCCCGATCTGGTCATCCTGAACAACGTCGAATACGATCACGCGGATATTTATCCCAGTCTGGATGCGGTGAAGAAAGCGTTCCGGTTGCTGGTCAACCTGGTTCCATCCGAAGGCCGTTTGATCGCCGGATGGGATTCGCCGGTCGTGCGCGAAATCGTGACCAAGCCGATTGAGCCGCAAGGCGTGTGGTGCCCGGTTGAAAGTTTCGGCATCGAACACCCCGACGCCAAATGGACTGCCCGCGAGATTGATTTCCTGCCCGAAGCGACGCGATTCAAGGTCTTGCGCGAAGGCCGCGAGCACGGCGAATTCCGCACGCCGCTGGCCGGAATGTACAACGTCAGAAATTGCCTGGGCGCGATTGCGGCGGCTGAGGTGTTGGGGATCGAGCGCAAGGCTGTGGCTGAAGCTCTGGCCACTTTCAAAAGCGTCAAACGCCGGATGCAGGTGAGCGGCGTGATCAATGGCGTCACGGTGATTGACGATTTCGCTCATCATCCGACGGCGATTCGCGAAACCTTACGCGCGACGAAACAGAAATATCCCGAACGGCGCATCGTTGCCGTCTTCGAGCCGCGTTCGTGGACGACGCGCAAGAAGATTTTTCAGAAAGATTATCCGCCGGCGTTCGCCCCAGCGGATTACGTAGTGATCGCGCCGATCTTCGAGTCGTTCCGACTGGCCGCCGACGATCAGTTGTCAATTGACGAAGTGATCGCCGAACTGAAGGCGCAAGGCAAGCAGGCGTTCTCGATTGAAGGCGCGGAGGCGATTGTCGCGCGAGTCGCGCCTGATCTGCGCGCGGGCGATGTGGTGGTGGTTATGTCGAACGGCGGGTTTGGAGGAATCCATCAGAAATTACTGGATGCGATTGAGGGTGTAGGCGAGGCTCAGTTGATTGGGTGAGCACGAAGGAGAGGACTATGTCTATTAACAAATTCAGCTTTCAGGATGAGTTTAGGAGTTGGAAGTTGAACAATATTTGCTTCTTGGATTTCAACTTACTGGTCGGAATATCAGGAGTAGGAAAGACGCAGATTCTGGAAGCTTTGCGGGCGGTGCGTGACGCGGGACTGGTGGATGCGAGAAACGTCAATAGTTGCCAATGGACAATCGAAGCGACCGTGGGCAATGACGAGTATAGCTGGTCTGCTGCGACCTCAATTGGCAGAACAAGCGCGCAAACCTGGCTTGGCGTGAGCAGAAATGGAAACGAGCTCTCTGAAGCTGAAAAACCTCAGTTTATCCGAGAAATAATCACAAAGAACGATGTGGAGATCTTCAAGCGAGACGAATCCGGCATTATTTTTAAGGGGAACTTGCTGCCAAAGCTGAAGGGATCGGAAAGTGTCATTTCACTCCTCGGCAAAGAAGAACTCATAGCGCCATTGTATAACTTTCTTGAAGGCATTCTATTCAGCCCGGCCGGAGACTATCGCTCTGGCGCGTATGGGATCAAGGCCGAGATGTTTCATTTAGCTCAGGTAGCGCCCTGGCTGAAGCAACTCACCGAGATAGAATCGTTGCGGCATGAAATGGCGCGGCTGCCATTGCTGTTGATTGGCTATATCCTGCAAAAGAACTTTCCTGATGAATATTCCCGTCTCGAAGATGACTATCGCGAAATTTTTCCGACCGTACAGGAAATCAGGATTGATAGACTTGTTGACATGGCCCCGGCCATAGTGTCCGACCTACCGGTTCTCCTCGTGGATCACTTTACTCTTGGTTTGAAAGAAGAAGGAATCGAAGGATGGGTTCTGGGCGGCCAGATTTCGAGTGGAATGATGCGGACCTGGATGCGCCTGCTTGAAATAGCCATGGCGCCGGCTGGCGCGGTTATTCTGATCGACGAGTTTGAGAACAGTTTGGGCGTTAATTGCCTTCCACAACTTACAGATCACCTGTTGCGTCGCTCTGACTTGCAATTCATCTTAACCAGTCATCACCCTTACGTCATTAACAATATTCCCTGGCGCTACTGGAAACTGGTGACTAGGAAAGGATCGGAAGTGACAGTCAGAGATGCCGCGGAAATCCCCTCGCTTGACACCCAATCAATGCTCAGTCGTTTTGTTCTCCTGACCAATCTCGATGAATATCAGGAGGCGATTCGGTGAATCTCTACTTTCTGGTCGAGGGGAGGCGGACCGAAAAGAAAGTTTACCAATCCTGGATCAGCCAGGTTTTCTCCGATCTAAAGAAAGCAGACCTGATAAGCGAGGTACGAAGAGACAACTACCGGCTGTTTTCAATCGAAGGCAACACGGACCGGGTAGACAATATCGAGCGCGCCCTGGCTGAGATCAATCGGCACAACTCAAGCGCAGCGGAGGAAGGCAGAGAGCCGTTTGACCACTTGTTTATTTGCCTCGATGCCGAAGATGTCGGTTTTGAAATAAGGTTGGCGCAGATCGAGAGTCTTGTCGCCGGCAAGGTAGAACCGACACACTGCCATGCGATCGTTCACTGTTGCTGCATCGAGACCTGGTTCCTTGGGAACAGGAAAATGATGAAACGCAATCCGCAGAGTGAGCGGCTCAGAAGGTGGAAAGAGTTTTATGACGTGAGCGTTAATTGCCCCGAATCAATGGAATGTCACTCTGATTTCAGAGTGAAAGCTGAGTTTCACCTGGAATACCTCAAAGAGATGTTGAGAGAAAGAGGCCTGAGTTACTCGAAATACAAACCGAATGTAGTACTGAAAAACACTTACCTGCGCGCTTTGGTGGGGCGTTATGAAAAGACCGGCCATCTTCAAAGTTTCGGGCGACTGGTCACTGTTTGGCGCGCGCTCAACGGCAACATTTAAGGCAAAAAAACTGTAAACGGAGAAAAGCGCATGAAAGCAAAAAAGCTCAAGCTGCTTTGTTTAATCCTCTTTTCAGTTTTAGTCGCGACGATCATCCGGGTACCAGGCTCTATTTCCGGAGCGGAAAACAGGGGCGAATTCAAAAAATTGCTGGATGCGCGTCAACGCCTAGCTCCGCGCGCAAGCAAAAACTATCGTCTGCCAGCGGCCGGCGCGGATCGGATTTGCTCGCTGCTGGTCTCATTGCCGTCCCCGGCGGCGCTGGGCGCAAACGACACGATGCTCGTCACGTTGCGCGCCGGCCAGAAGGTCATCGCCAGCAAATCGTTGCACGTGGGCGACCCTGATCTCTACACGCTGTTTCAGTTGAATGGCGCGGGCGTGATCGAGATCGCTTCGTCGGCCTCGACGCCGGTCGAACACACGGTCACGGTTCTCGAATGGCCCGCGATGGCTTCTTCGGACGCCGTGATCGAAACCGAATCGAACGATAGCTGGCGCGAGGCCAATGAATTCAAACTCGGCCAGACCGTCTGGGCTTCGGCGGACGACAAGCCGTACATCCTGCCCCTCAACGAATCGAAGCCGGCGCAGGGCGCGATCCCTTATCAACAACAGTCCGAACTGACCGACGACCGTTTACCTGAAGGCGGCGTGGACTGGTTCAAGTTCACTTACGAAGGTGCCGAGCCGCGGCTGGTTCACTTCGAGCTTGATCTGCTCGAACGCGACAACATCCCGGTCGACGTTTCGATCTTCACGGTCGAAAACGGCGAAGCGAAGAGTTACGAGCGCGGCGTTGATCCGGTGACTCCGCCACACGAAGTCCAGGCGCTGCCCGGAAACAAATTCACCACGCGCATTATCACGAAAGGCGAATACTACGTCCGCGTTGACGCCAATCACGTTTTCTATCAGCTCCGCACTTCGACTTACGACCCGCCGCCATACGGCAACCAGAAAGAAGGGCCGCGCAAGGCGATTCGCGCCGGGATGGATTATCTCGTCAGCGGCGGCGACAGTTGGCACGCCAACACGCCGCGTCACGGCGGCATCGTCAATCGTGTCTCGAACACTCATCACGAGACGCAACTCTGCATCGGCTGCCACGTTACTCATTTTCCGACTCGCGGCGAACTGGTGGCGAAGCAGAACGGCTATGCGGTCAATAAACGCTGGGCGCTCGAATTCCTGACCGAGCGGTTGGCCAACAACCCGCGCCCGTTTTACGGCCACCCCGACGCTTACTGGACGAACGTCATCAGCGCGTCGGCCAACGTGATGAGCCGCCTGGCTTCGCTCGTCAATCAATTCGATCAGGAGTTCACCGGCGAACGCCGATTGTCGCTACTCAAAGGCGTCGCGGGCTATCTGAAGGTTTATTACCGTGGCCGGACTGATCTGCCGAACGACGAGAGCAACGGCAACACGCCGCTGGTGAGTACTTACGAAGTCGCCTGGTACAGTTGGAAGGTCTTTGACGAGTTGTTTAAATGGACGAATGAAAACGAATACCGCGAATACCGCGATCTGATCCGCCGCCTGATCGAGCAGGAGAAGATCAAGAACAACGTAGATCTCTGTTACCAGACCATCGCCTTCGCCGAGATTGATCGCGGGGCTTACGCCGAGCGCACCAAACGCAACGCCGACCGCATACTCTCGCTGCAACGAGCCGACGGGCAATGGTCAATGCTTTTTGATAAAGACAGCCCGTCGGTCGAATTTCAAACTTATCATTGCTTGTACACGCTCGCGCTCGCGGGTTACCCGCCCGACCAGCCGCAGATCGCCAGGTCGCTGAAGTTTTTGATGGAGCGCCAGCAGGAATACGGCGCCTGGTTCGATCCGAAGCAGTCGTATGAAAACTTCCGCACGCCGTTCCGCGAGACGCAGTTCGCGGTGATGGCGCTGTCGCAATTTTACAAAGGCAATGCGGGCAAGGGCTGGCTGACAGAGGCGCCGCCATCGTTGTCCGCCAGCGACGTGATGTTGTGGTTGTGGCAGATTGACAATGTCTGGTCGCAGCCCGCGCCGCAATTGACGAAAGATTTGATTGACAGCCTGGCGAGCGAAGAGCCGATGGTGCGAATGGCTGCGGCTGCCGCGCTCGGTCGCGTTGGCGTGAAGGAAGCGATGGCGCCTTTGAGCCGGTTGCTCGGTGATCGAAGTAAGCTGGTTCAGATCGCAGCGGCGCAGGCCGTGCGCCGAATTGCCTCGCGCCATCAAATCGGTCAAGACCAAATTCTCGCCGCGCTCGGACACAATGACGAGAGAACGCGCTGGGGCGCAACCCGCATCTTCGCGCAGCATTTCGCCTACCTCACCGGCGACAACACGGTCGCCGACAAACTGATCGCGATGATGGCCGACCCGGTGATCACCGTGCGGATGCAGGCGGCGAAGTCGTTGATGCGCTGGTCTTACTGGACAAAAGATGAGGCGTTGAAAGACCGGATCGCCGACGCGTTCGTCGCGCGGATGGCGGTAAATGAACATCCGTGGATGCGGCGCAACCTGCTCGAAAATTTCTACAGCCTGGCCGATGAGAACGTGCGTTACCTTTACAACAACTGGATCGGCCATTTGGCGCAAAAAGAAGACCGAGATCGAGCCGTCGCTGGTCATCGCGCCGCCAGCCGAAAGATGGCCGAGCGGATCGCCCGCGCTTTGGAGACGGGCAATGAACTGCAACGCGAAGGCTTGCTGCGCGGCCTGGCCGAATTTCACCTGCGCAGCGGCGGATACGTCAACGCTGGCCGCTACACGCGCATCGGCAATGATGTCGAAACGGTTGTCTTTTACGCCGAAGGCGCGCCGGTGATGGAGCGGGCGTTGGCGCCGCTCGTCAATTCGCCCGACGCGGCGCGCCGCCAGCAGGCGATCCTCGCCTCCTACACGCTGCGCGACAACACGATGGTCAATCTGCCGCTGCTCGTGATGCAGCGACTCAACGATCCCGAAGCGAAAGTCCGCGCTATGGCTGACGAGTTTTACCGCTCGCTGCCGCTGAAAATCGTCGAGCAAAATCGCAGCGAGGCCATTCGGGTTTTGCGCGAGTTGCTGGCCAGCAAATTCACCGAAGCGCAGGCCGGCGCTCTGGATCGGCTGAAGGCTCTGGGAGAAGACCGCAAGCAATTCGACGCCGATGTGAAATCGTTTGTGCTGAAGGCGGACGACAAGCTGGCGCCCGCCGCGCTGCGTTCGCTGGCCGACTTCCCGCATCTGGCCAACGACGCCGAAGTGCAGCAACGGATCGCGGCGTCGCTCGGAGCGCGAGATCAAAACCTGCTGCGCGCCGGAGCCCAACTCGTGTTGGCGAAACCGGAACTGCGCAATCAACCGGCGATAGCCGCCGCGCTCGACACGCTGCTGAAAACCGAAGAACCAGCGAAGCGCAAACTGATTCTCGACCTGATCAACAACAACACTCCGGTCGAAAACGACCTGCGCATGCTGGGGATGATTGCCGACTCACTCGAAGACGCGGATGAGAACACGCGCTCAGCCGCGCTCGGCGCCGTGCGCCGCGTGAAGCCGCTGCAATCGAACGCGGCGATTCGCGCCGGTCTGGCCAAACTCACAAAAGATCCGAACCAGCGGTTGCAGGGCTTGGCGATTGCGATCTATCAGGGGCAGGACGGCGGAGTCGCGCTCGACCTGCGCGCCGAAGAGATGCTCGATTACAACTTCTTCGTCGCGCGCGTAATGCCGCTGCTCTCGCGTCGGGGCGCGGACGGCAACGGCTGCGTCAATTGCCACTCGACGCACACCATCTTCCGCTTGGTCGAACCGGACAAACAGGGAAGGTTCAGTGACGCTGCGTTGCGAGAAAATTATCGCTCAGCGTTGAAGGTGGTTGATTTGGCAAATCCTGAGAACAGCTTGATCTTGCGCAAGCCGACTAGCGATTCGAGTGTGGAGGGCGTCGCCGGGGCCAGCCGGACTGCGCACGGCGGCGGGGTACGGTGGCAGGGAGCGAGCGACCCAGCGTACAGAGAAGTGCTGGAATGGATCAATGGAGCGAAAGTGAAGGCGGCGGTGAAATAGCCGGTGGGTAGGCAAGCACGGACGCGAGCAGTTGGTGAAGTGTGTTTTTATCCGGAGGCTGATTTGCGAAGACCATACCTCCAACATCTGAAATCAAGTGGTGATCTGGTTACTCCCTGTGCGGCGATTCGCGAAGGATTTGTTGCGCTTGCCTTTGAGAAGAGCAGACGCGCCACAGCCTTCGTGGCGCAGTCCAGGGCGTTGAAGGCTGCTGCTTCTGTGGTAAAAGCTCCCGATGATCTTTTAACAGCCAGTGACATTTGGCCAGCGTTGCTGGTTGCGGCGGGATTGTCCGACAAGGCGCTCGTTTATCTTCAGGAAGAGGACAAGACGAAGGCTATCCGCGAACTCATCCGAAACTTCATTCTCCTGGCAGGCGCAGATTGGATTGAAGAACTGGTCTACCGGTTTCTGCTGATGCGGGGAGATACATTGGGTGTCTCGATGCAGAGCGCCGATGAGGCTTTGGCGCAGAGGAAACTCAGCCGCGCCCTTATCTCCAGCCTGACCATCACGGGGCGCGATTATCAATGGCTTTCATCCAAGACCAACCTGTGGTTTCCGATGTCTGACGATGATGTGGATATCGAATTGCATCTGCGCGGGCTGAGTTGGCGAAGAGACAAGCAGCCTCGCACTCTGATTTACAACCCGGCGCCGCCGCCGCTGGAGAGCAATGTGGATTTGTGTTTGTTCAGTTGCAGTCCTAAGAATCTGGCGAATGAAGAGGGTGCAAAGGTTGTCTACTCATCGCCGGAACTCTACTTGGCGCTGGGAGAGTTGAAAGGCGGGATTGATCCAGCCGGGGCCGACGAGCATTGGAAGACGGCGCGCACTGCGCTCCATCGCATTCAGCAGGCGTTCTCAAATCGTGAGCGTGCGCCATTCACCTTCTTTATCGGCGCGGCGATTGAAAAGAGGATGGCCGAAGAAATCTGGCAGATGTTACAAGATGGCGCGCTTGGAAATGCGGCCAACCTGACAAACGACGATCAAGTCGCTTCGATCTCTCGCTGGTTGTGCGGTCTGTGAAAACGAAAAAGACTCAAAATAATTTTGCGCGCGCCTTCAGATCAAACCGCTCTCCCGCAGAAAGAAGATAAAACGGCGCCCCATCGTGCTTCTTGCCGTCGGTGATCGCCACCTTCCCGTCGCCGATCACTTCAAACCTGTCGCCCTGCACCACGACCGCGGTTGACTCGTAAAGCCCGATGCCCAGCAGTTCTGGATGCGCGGTGATAACTTCGGTCAAATCGTTTTCGCGCTTGCGGGTGTCGATGTGCTGATCAATCGCGGCGTTTTTCAGATAGCTGAAACCGATCTCGTAACCTTTCGCCATCATAATCTGGTTGCCTGCTTGCGCGCCGCGAACGAGGTAAGAGCCTTGAATGGTGGCTCCGGCGGACGAGCCGCCGATCACTCCGCCACGATCCAGCACCGCCATCAACTCTTTTTGCGTCAGCGTGCCGAGATACGAATCAACCAGCCGCCATTGCCGTCCGCCGCCGAACCACACCCCGCTGGCTTTGCGTAGCGGGGCGACGAAGGCTTTGGTGTTGGCGACATCGCGGTCACGGGTGTGAAGCACGGTGACGTTCTTCAATCCGAAAAGCTTCGGCGATTCGTCGCCGGTTTGCCGATTGAGCGCCTGGTCTTCGGCGGCGGTCGGGATATAGACGATGTTGGCGCCGGGGCCGCCAGCGAGAGTGATGAACTTTTCCCGGATTGATGGCGGAATCCGGCCTCCGCCGACGATCACCAGCGATCCTTTCTTCGGGCCGGATGAAACAGCGGATGGCTTTTGAGCCTGTGCCGCGACGACGAACAGAAAGACGAGCAGCGAGACGAGGAGTTTCTTCATACCGTTTTTGACCTTGTCATTTTGTTTCGAGACTTCTTTGGAGTTGTAATCCTACAACGATACAATCTGCGGCGCATAGAGCCGGAAGTATCAATCCACGAAAATCGAGAGGAGAACGAAAATGAATAAAATTGCGCGCACGGCGTCAACCATTGCCTTGCTGCTGGCGCTCGGCTGCTTCGTTTCGCCGGAAGCGAACGCTCAAGCGAGAACGCAAGAGCCATACGTCGTCGAATACTACTACAAAGCGAAGTGGGGTTTCGCCGACGAATTCCTCACGCTCTTCAAGAAGAACCATCTGCCGGTCTTGAAGAAGCAGGTCGAGTCGGGACGCATCGCCAGCGTCAAGATCGAAAAGCCCCGCTACCATTCGACCGAGGACGGGCGCTGGGATTATCGCGTGACCATCGTCTTCAAAAGCGCCGCCGCGTATCATGAGCCGAGCAACGAGGAGGCGATTATCAAACAGCTTTATCCCGACCAGGCGACGTTCAAACGCGAAGAGCAGCGGCGGTTCGAGATATTGATCGCGCACTGGGACGTGCCGATTGTCCCGGTGGAGTAATGGCGATGGAAATGTAGTAACAGTAAAATCCGGGCAAAGGAGATGCGAACATGGACGACGAAATCTCGCTGGAACTGACACCTGCTGAAGCCGCAGCTTTGAGCGCGCTGATAGATCAGTGTCTGAAGATCATCAAAGAATCGAATGAGCGCAGCGAGCGGGTTTATGAAGAAATAGATCGAATCCGGGCTGAAACAAAACGCATCAGTCAAGAAGTCAAGCGGATGCTCAATATGGATGAAACTCCATTATCTGGACAGCGATTCTCAATTTGAAAGAAAGATGGGAGGAAAGGTAGCGCAACCAGCCATGGTTGCGCTGTTTCCGGGAAAGTCGAGTTGGGAAGCAGCGCAACCATGGCTGGTTGCGCTACCCGTCCTGTCACGATTCTTTCAAACTGAAAATTGCTGTAATCTGGAAAGCCTATGACCACCCAATATCATTCTACCTACTACGCCCACGAATTGACCAAACGCAATTCATCCGACGACCTGGCCAAGCTGGGCGCGTCGCTCTTCAACGCGACGGTTGATTTAAACCCGCACCAACTCGACGCGGCGCTCTTCGCCTTCAATTCGCCGTTGTCGTCCGGCGCGATCCTGGCCGATGAGGTCGGACTGGGCAAAACCATCGAGGCTGGTTTGATCATCAGCCAACTGTGGGCCGAGCGGCGGCGACGGATTCTGGTCATCACGCCGACGACACTGTGCAAGCAGTGGGCGCAGGAACTGGCTGACAAATTCTTCCTCTCGTCGCGCGTGCTCGACACCGCCGAGTACAACAAGCTGATCCGCGACGGGGCCAATGATCCGTTGAACACTGGCGAGGTGGTCATCTGCTCGTACAACTTCGCCGCCTCGCGTTCGTCCGAGCTTCGCGCGACGCCGTGGGACCTGATCGTCATTGACGAAGCCCACCGGCTGCGCAATGTTTACAAGCCGCAGAACAAGATCGCCAACGCCATTCGCAACGGCGCCATCGGCCGTCGCAAGCTGCTGCTCACCGCGACGCCGCTGCAAAACAATTTGCAGGAGCTTTTCGGTCTGGTCAGCTTTCTCGACGAGCGGGTCTTCGGCGATGTCAAAGCCTTCCGCGCTCGGTACCAGAGCCGCGAAGTCGCTGATCGTGAACTGGCCGATCTGCGCGAACGATTGCGCCCGTTGTGCCAGCGGACGCTCCGCCGGCAGGTGACCGAATACATCCGTTTCACCAACCGCATCCCCTTCACGCAGGATTTCACGCCGAGCCGCGCCGAGCAGGAGCTTTACGATCTGGTGTCCGAATATCTGCAACGCGACACGCTGCACGCGCTGCCCGAACGCCAGCGCCCGTTGATGACGATGATCCTGCGCAAGCTGATGGCCTCTTCGACCTTCGCCATTGCGGGCACGCTCAACGCGATGGCCACGCGGTTGCAAACGCAAGCCGTCGAAGAAATCCTGGCCGAAGATTTCGAGGCCTTCACCGAACTCGACGATGAATGGAGCGAGGGCGAAGCGCGCGACGCGACGGACAAGATCGGCGAGTTCAACCCGGATCTGAAAGACGAGATTGACGAGTTGAAACGTTACGGCGCGATGGCCGCTTCGATCCTGGACAACGCGAAGGGCCAGGCGTTGTTGAAAGCGTTGGAAGAAGGCTTCGCCAAAATGGCTTCGCTCGGAGCGGCGCGCAAAGCCGTGATCTTCACCGAATCGCGCCGCACGCAGGATTACCTCGTCCGGCTGCTCGATGACCAGGGTTACGCCGGGCGCATCGTGACCATCAATGGCACGAACACCGACGACCGCGCCGGGACAATCTACAAAGCCTGGGTCGAACGACACGCGGGCGAGCCGGTGATCACTGGCAACAAAGCTGTTGACCTACGCGCCGCGATTGTCGAACATTTCCGCGACCACGCCGACCTGTTGATCGCCACCGAAGCCGCCGCCGAAGGCGTCAATCTGCAATTCTGCTCGCTGGTCGTGAATTTCGACCTACCCTGGAACCCGCAGCGCATCGAACAGCGCATCGGCCGCTGCCATCGTTACGGTCAGAAACACGACGTGGTCGTGATCAATTTTCTCAATCGCAAGAACGCGGCGGATCAACGCGTCTTTGAACTGCTCGCGGAAAAATTCAACCTCTTCGACGGAGTCTTCGGCGCGTCGGACGACGTGCTAGGCGCGCTGGAATCGGGCGTGGATTTCGAGCGGCGGATCGCCGAGATTTATCAAACCTGCCGCACGAAGCAACAGATTGATGCGGGCTTCGCCGAATTGCAGCGCGAGTTGGAAGAGCAGATCGCGCAACGAATGGCCGAGACGCAGCGCAACCTCTTCGAGCATTTCGACGAAGAGGTGAGGGCGCGGCTGAGATTGCGGCAGGAAGAAGGCCGGCGCTACCTCGACCGTTTCGGGCGCTGTTTGTGGAAGCTGACCAAGCACGAAGTGAACGGCGCGGCGAAATTCGACGACAAAAACTATCTGTTCAAGCTGGGCAAGCTCGACAAGTCGTGGCCCAAGACACCCGCTGGCAAATATCAGTTGCTCGTGCGCGGATCGCAGGATGGCCAAACGGCTGCGAAGCCGGAGAGCGATGTTTTCAGCTACCGGCTCGGACATCCGCTGGCCGAAGCCGCCGTCGAGCGCGCCCGTTCGCGCAAGCTCGAACCGGCGGAGATCGTCTTCGATTACACGTCGCATCGCGCGGCAGAAGGCGCGAAGATCGGTGAGGTCGAGAACTTGGTGGGCGAGCGCGGCTGGCTGACTATGACAATGTTGCGCGTTGCGTCGCTCGAAGAAGAAGAGCGTTTGTTGTGCGCGATGGTGGACGATGCCGGGCGAGTTTACGATCCCGAAACCGGCGACAAGCTCTTCCAGGTTGACGGGCGCGAAAGCGGCGGCGTGAAGCTGCCCAAAGCGCGGCGCGAGCTTTTGGAGAAACGGCTTGACGACGTCGAACGATCTGAGATGGGGAAGATTGACCGCCGCAACGAAGATTTTTTCAAAGCCGAAATGGAGAAGCTCGAACGCTGGGCCGATGACCTGAAATTCAGCCTCGAAGCCGAGATCAAGGACATTGACGCGCAGCTCAAAGAAGCCAAGAAAGAGGCGCGGCTGGCGCACGATATGCAGGCCAAGCTCGATCTGCACCGCCGCGTCAAAGAGCTTGAAAACGATCGCAATCAAAAACGCCGCAGGCTTTATGACGAGCAGGACGCGATTGACGAACGCAAAGGCAAATACCTGGACGAGACGGCGGCGCGGTTGCAGAAGGAGATCACGCGCGAGGAGGTCTTCACGATTCGCTGGCGCGTGGAGTGAATTTCAAAGTACGCCGCAAGTTTGGCTGGGGCGCCCTTTCAGGGAACGAAGCAGCGGCCTGTTCCGCGGTACTTTTCCGGCGAAAGGATGAGTTCGACCAGAGCGTACGCAACCCGTTGCCGGTAGTCCGGTTCTTTCAGTCTTTCTTTGTCGGAAACTGTGATGACGGGCAAGCAATCGTCTGTATTTTCACGCTCGATCGTCGCCTGCAGCGAGGTATCATCATCACGATTGCGGTTGTTGGTGAAGAGCCAGATCTGGCTCTCCTGAACAAAACGCCAGATGTCCCGGTCGGGATAGTTGTCTGGTAGGCTGTAATCGCGCAGGCGTTTGAACTCAATGGTCAACAGCCGATCCCAGCCGGTTTCCGCCAGCGCTGCGATGAGCCGGTTGATCTCGCCTTCCACGTCGTGGTCAAGCAGGATTGTGGCTGTCATGGTTGTGTCGCGCCGCTTGTTTCATTTGTTCGAGCTTCTGAGTCATCAGTCGCGTGCGCTCCTCCAATGGCATTTCGGGTGGAAAGGGCGAGCGCTCTGCTTGAACCTTGCGGTAGCGCGCTTCCAACTCCGCGCAGCGGCGTACCATGGCTTCATAGCCGCGTTCGACCTCTTCTTTGTGTTGTTCTACGTAATCGTAGACCGCCTCCAACTGCGCGAGGTTCAGGATGGGCAACTTCTCCAGGATGTGCTCTTTGCTCCAATTGGCTTTGATGTAATCCATCACCGCATAGATCGAGATACGGGTTCCGGCCACGAATGGGCCGCGCGGAGTCTCTTCGATCAACAGGGTAACGGCTGTCATTGTGTTCATAAATTGCCTCCTTGAAATGCGCCGCAATTTTATCACATCAGGCACTCATTGCGTGCGAAGGGGGCGCCTCGCCGACTGTGGGTTGTGGATTTCGGGTTCACGCATTCCGCTCGCTCCGCGTATAATCGCAACCGAGGTAGAACCAATGGAAACCGCTTACATTGTAACCGGCACGTTGACCGACGAACACACCGTGAAGTTGGACGAAGCTCTGCCGCTGGCGCAAGGGAAAGTGAGACTATCGGTCGAACCGCTCGCGCCCGCGCCGAAACGGCCGCACGATGAAGTCATTGCTGAAATTTGGGCGCGGCAGCAGGCGCGTGGGCATCAACCACGCACGCGCGAAGAAATAGACGCATACCTGCAAGCCGAGCGCGATAGCTGGAATGATTGACGATGCGTTATTACCTGGATGCCGCCCCCATCATCTATCTGGTCGAACAACGCCAGCCTTTCGCCACCACTGTACGCAGTAAGCTGGCGACAGCGGGCATCGTCCCCGTCACCGGCGAACTGGCTCGGCTGGAATGTCGCGTGAAACCAATGCGCGATGGCAATTTGGCGTTGTTGCAGGATTTTGACGATTACTTTGCCAATACAATTGTCGAGATGGTTTCGCTCACACGCGACGTGATTGATCGCGCGACTGAAATCCGCGCGCAGTACAACTTCAAGACTCCCGATTCTCTTCATTTGGCTGCCGCTGTCATCTCCAACTGCGACGTTTTTCTGACCAACGATCAACGGCTTAATCGCTTTACCGGAATCATTATCGAGACCGTGTAGCCTGAAATCTGCACAGCAATGCGCATACTCACACTCAACCTCAATGGCATTCGTTCGGCGACGGCGAAGGGCATTGTCTCATGGCTGGCCGAAAGTGGCGCAGACGTGATTTGTTTGCAGGAAGTGCGGGCGTTACCCGATCAAGTCCCGCTGGCGTGGCGGACGCTCGGCTATCACGCGGAATGGTATCCGGCGGAAAAGCCCGGTTACAGCGGCGTCGCTTTGCTCTCCAAAACCAAGCCGAAGCGTGTCACGCGCGGCATCGATTGCGTCTTCGATTGTGAAGGCCGCGTGTTGCAGGCTGATTTCGGTGACCTGAGCGTCGTCTCGACCTATATTCCTTCGGGCACGAGCAGCCCGGAGCGGCTGGCGATCAAGCTGAGGTTTCTGAATGAATTCCTTCGACACTGCCAGCGTTTGCGAAAAAGCAAACGCGAGCTGGTTTTTTGCGGGGACTTCAATATCGCCCACCAGCAGATTGATCTGAAAAATTGGCGCAGCAACCAGAAGAACAGCGGCTTTTTGCCCGAAGAGCGCGCGTGGCTGACGACGTTTCTGGACGCTGGGTATCACGATACGTTTCGTCATCTGGTCGGCCCGGAAGCTGTCCATTATTCGTGGTGGTCGAACCGTGGGCGCGCGCGTGAGAACAATGTCGGTTGGCGATTGGATTATCACTTCACGACGCCGGCGCTCAATAAAGTAGCTCATTCGCCGGTGATTTATTGCGAGCAGATTTTTTCTGACCACGCGCCGGTGGTGATTGATTACGACGTTTAGCTCAATCGGCGCTGGGTTGTGGGCCAGGCGCGGTGATCTGTGATTCCATGCGATGAAGGCGATGCTCGACCTGGTCTTCGAGCAACTGGATGCGGTGTTCGGCGCGCTGTTCAGCCCGCTCCTGACTGCGTTCCACCGCTTCCAGCCGGCGATCCAATTCGGCGAAGCCCTGCCGCATCTCCTGGCGCAGATGCTGGATTTCCTGCTGCGTGTTTTGGGACGAGAGCGCGATCTGCTGGTCGAGGCGTTTGACCTCGGCGCGGAGTTCCGTTCTCAGAGCATCGAAGCCGGCCTCGAAGCGTTTGTCCGTCTGCTCGAGCGCAATCTTCAGGCCTTCGAGCAACTGGTGGTTAGCGATCTTGATTCCTTCGAGCAGTTGCTGGTTGACGCGCATCGTCGCGTTATAGTTGAGCCAGGCTGCGCTGACGATGGTTATAACCAGCATTACCACGCCTACAACTATGGTGACCATTTCGGGTTTCATAATGTCCGGCATATTAGCACAGGCGCTTATGCCATCAAATTCGGGAGGATAACAATGGGTTCAACATCCGATGCGCGCACACCGAACGAACAACTGGCGGAGATAGTTGCCAACGCTCTGGTCAACGCCGGTTTGATCTCGTCGGCCAGGCTCGAAGACTTGAAACGCAAACTCGCCGCAGGCACGGCCAAAGCCGAAGACTGGAGCCATTGGATCGAGAGCGCACAGCGAAGCTCGCAACGAAAGGAGCGGGGCGGGGATGAGTAAACGCATCGAGAAGATCACGCTGACGCGCTTTCGCGGCGCGACCACGACGACCGAAGTGTCGTTCGATCCGCGCAAGCCGATCACGTTCATCTTCGGCGAAAATGGGTCGGGGAAATCCTCGATCGTTGACGCGATTGATTTCGTCTGCAATCAAACCGCCGGGTCGCTCGCCGACCGCAGTTCGACCAAGCCGAAGGATCATCTGCCCGCCATCGGTCACAAGGCGAAAGACATCAAGGTCGAGCTGGTGTGCGGCGGGCGCGCGTGGAACGCCAAATTTTCCGGCGCGAAGATCGCCGCCAGCGACGAGGCTACACTGCCCGTGGCGCACGTGCTGCGCCGCACGCGGTTGTTGACTTTGATTGACGCTTCGCCGGCTGAACGCTACAAGCAGTTGCAGAAGTTCATCGAGGTCGAAGGCGTGGAGTCGAGCGAGCAGGCGCTGCGTGACGCAGTGCGCGATCAGGCGCGCACGCTCGACGAAAAATCGCGCGCGAAGGTCGAAGCCGAAGTCGAGCTGGAACAGTTCTGGATGGACGAGGGAATGCCAGGCGCGCCGGAGCAGAACGCCATAGCTTGGGCCGCCGCGCAATCAGCCGTTGATCTCGACGAAACGCGCGCGCGGCTCGAACGATTGCAGAATATGATTGACCGGCTGGACGCGGCTGCGCAGGCTCGTGACAGTTTGCGCCGCGCCGAAGCCGACGCCGTTCATTCGCAGGCGCAGGTTGCCGAAGCCGAGCGCGCTGCGGACTCCGCCGCCGGCCTCGGCGCGTCCGAAGCGATGCAGTTGATTGAATTGTTGCGCGACACGCGCGGCTACCTCGAAGCTTCGCCGGATCAAGCAACTTGCCCGGTGTGCGAGCAGCCGGTCGTCGCCGAAGATTTGCGGCGGAAGATTGACGACCGTTTGAACGCGATGACTGCGCTCGGAGAATTGCGCGACCGGATCGAAGCCGCAGTCAAAGAGCGCCAGAACGCGGTCGCCATCGTCGAACGTGATCGCAGCAGGATGCTCGCTGCAGCGCGTTCATTGGCCGAAGCGATCAGCGCCGCTGATGATTCATTGCCTGCCGTATCGCCCGTTGACGAAGCGAACCTGACGAAGTTGATCGAGGATGTTTCTGTGACCCGCGACGCGCTCATTGCCCGGCGTGATGAAGCGCAGAAGGCCGTCAACCAGTTCAATTCGATCAATCAATTCTACCGTCGCATCGTCGAATCCGAAGAAGAGTTGCGCGAAGCCGAGACGCTGCGACTCGGACTGGAACACGCTCTGCAAATCGTTCAGGGCGAGCGCATCGCCTTCATTCAGCGCGTGCTGGCCGAAGTCCGCGACGAAACCAACCGGCTGTACGCGTTGATCCATCCCGACGAGCCATTGGGACTCAACCAACTGCTGCTGGACGAAAACCGCAAAGGCTCGCTGCTTCAGATTTGCAGCTTCGAGGGCGTCAGCGACGTTGTGCCGCAGGCTTATTTCAGCGAGTCGCATCTGGATACGCTGGGTTTCTGTCTGTGGCTGGCCATCGCCAAACTCTCTTCGGGCGGCGATGCCGTGGTCGTGCTCGACGACGTTTTTACTTCGGTGGACAGCGCGCATTTCACGCGCATCCTCGACCTGTTGCTGGCCGAGTGCGAGAACTTCAACCAGGTGATCATCACCACGCACAGCCGCCAGTGGCGCGACCGTTACGCCTCGCAGCAGATTCCGCACGACAAGACCTCGTTCGTCGAATTGCAAAGCTGGACGCGCGACGGCGGCATCCGTTCGGGCAAAACCAGCGTCAACGTCCAGGCTTTGCTCGAATATCTGGAAGCCTCGCCGTTCGACCGGCAGGTGGTGGCGAGCAAGGCGGGCGTGCTGGCTGAATCGTTGATGGATTGGTTGACGGTGATGTACGAATGCCCGCTGCCCCGGCGGCGCGGAGGAAATCACACGCTGGGCGATTTGTGCAATGGCGTGAAGCGATTGGCGAAGCAATTGGTCATTCGCCGTCCGGCCGGCGAGGGCGATGCGGAAGTTGAAGAGATTGGGCTGCTGCCGCTGCTGAACGCCATCACCGAACTGACCTGGATTCGAGATCAGGTCGGCGCGCATTTCAGCTTGAAGGGCGCGGAGGTGGCCGACGCCGACGTGAGGCTGTTTGCGCAGAACGTGGCGATGCTGGCCACGATATTGGCCTGCCGGCATTGCGGAAGTCTGGCGCAGAAACCGAAGGGGACGCACTTCGCGTGCGGCTGCGCGAAGACACAGATGCTGCCATTGGAATTGAGTTGAGCGTGACGGCGCAAAGGCCGCGTCAGGGAAGTAGCTCGAAGGCTTGGCAGCGGCGCAGACGAATGAGGCGAAGATCGCGTTGATCGAGCGTCAAAATGCGGGTGATGTTCAGGCGTTCGGCAATGGCGACGATGAGCCCGTCTGCGGAGTCTTTCTGGAGGGCGGATTGTCAAAAGAAAAGGCACGGTGTTAGTCGCTCATCTCGTCTCCAAGATCGCCGCCTCGGTTTTATCCTCGAGTGCGCGGACGCTTTTCCGCAGGAACTTCACTTCGTCGCCCAAGGCGTCGAACTTGTTGTTGAGAATATCCAGACTCGCTTGCAGTTTGCTCAGGTGGCTTCGCAGGTCGACGTAGCGCGCTTTGGCGTCCTCGTCGAGGCGCTCGATCTGGCGCTGGAGCGGCTGGAGTTTCGCCTCCAGCTTCTCCTCAAGCAACGCGCCGATCAGCGCGGCCAGCGCCGCCGTTTCAGGGTCGAGCGGCCGCGTCGGTTCCGCATCCGGTCTGGGGTCGTCGGAGTTCATCCTTCCTCCTTAGTGGTGAAACCGCTGCGCGGATGTATTTCCGTGCTGAAAAATAAACGCGGCTGTGGTCAGTTTTCAAAAGCCGGGATCGCGACGGCGCGCTCGAATTTGATGCGCAGGATCGTGCCCGGTTCGAGTTTGATGTCGTTGCCTTTGGTCATCAGCACACCTCCTGCGACGCCACCGCCGATTCCGCCTGCGATCGCGCCTAGGCCCCCGCCTGCTGCCGCGCCGATGATGCCGCCCAGAGAGCCGAGACCTCCGCCGATGCCCGCGTTACGAGCAGTGCGTTCGCCCGAACGCCCGGCGCCGACTTTGCCCTCGTCGTCTTTGGACTTCATCTTGTTGTCGTTGGCGTAATCGTCAATCGCGGTCACGATGGTCGAGACGTTCTCCGTGCCGTAGGGCATCCGCATCTTCTCGAATACGACGGTCATCGTGGCCTCTTTCTGGGGCCGTTTGGCGGCCTGGACCTGAGTGACGCGCCCGATGAATTCGGTGCCACGCGGGATGGCCACGCGCCCGTCAGTGGCGCGCACCGGTTCATAGAGCACCGCCGTGACCTCATCGCCGACTTCGTTGAGTTTCGAATGCAGGCGGGTTTGCAACGAGAGTTTCGCCCCCGCGCCTTCGGCGACCGTGATGGTCACGGTCTCGTTGTTTTCGGTCTTAGTCGGTTTTTCGTCCTGGGCCTGGGCGATGGCGCCGAAGGCGCTGATCATCGCGGCGAGTATTGCGGTCGAGAGAAGCTTCTTCATCATTTACCTCCTAAAACTGATTCAGTCTCTCATTGCCGGGAATTGTGGCGCGGACTGCGGTCCGCGCGGTGATTTCGGATTTTACCAGCGTTTCTTCTGATCGCTGCGGAAGACTTCGCTGATCTCGTGGTCGTGCAGCTTTTCACGGTCTGAACGTTTCTCTTCGAGTTCGCTTGCGCCCGAAGCGCGGCGAATCAGCCGCAGCGCGCCTTCCCTGGCCTTTTTAATTTCACGGCGCCCGTCTTCGAAGAGTATTTCGACAGCCGCGCCGCCTTCGAGCAGCCGCACGACCTCGCCGTAGGCGATGCCCGAGCCGAAGGCGTATGAAACTTCATCGCCTACGCCGTAGCTGGTGTTTCTGGATTTGTTTGATGCCACCATAACGATCTTCTCCTTCAGGGGAATTTTCAACGCCGATTATACGGCTTCCCGCCGGTGTCCGCATCAAATGCCGCGCTATGCGTCAACAATTTTTATGCCCATCCTGACAACGGTACATTACCACCCAATCGCGTACCGGCCGCGCCGCACATCCGCTCCGGCCTGAATCACCTTCGATTTCGGATCGTAAATGACGATCGTCGGCGCCGATGTCGGGCTGAAGTTCTCGTTGACTTCGACCTTGTGGCCGCGCCGCTTCATCTCTTCGATCAACTGCTCACCGAAGCGTTTTTCGACGCTCAAACTTCCGGGATTGAATCTGTGATCGGCGAACGAGCTGACGAAATGCGCGGTCTCGAACCGCGCCGCCTCGACCGCCTCCTGCGGGTTCATTCCGAATTCGATGACGTTGAGCAGCGCCTGGGTGAGCGCCTGATCCTGATTGTCACCACCGGGAGTCGAGAGCGCGGCGAACGGCTGGCCGTCTTTCAACACCAGCGTCGGCGAAAGCGTGATGCGCGGACGTTTGCCGGGCTTGAGTTCGTTCGGATGATTGGGCGTGAGCAGGAAGCTCTGCATCCGCGACGAAATCGGGATGCCTGTGTCGCCAGCGATGAAGCTGGGGAGCCAGGCTCCACTCGGAGTCGCCGAAAAGACGTTGCCTGCAGCGTCAATCACGTTGACGCAGGTTGTGTCGCTCGCGCGTTCGGCTTCGGGGATTTCATATGAATTGACGCTGATCATTTGCGCCAGCGATTTTTTGTTCACGGGATCGCCTGGTCGTTGTTCCAGCGAAGCCGCTTTCGGATCAATCAATGCGCGCCGCATCTCGGCGTAATCTTTCGACAGCAATTCAGCGCCTGGAACTTTCACAAACCGCGGATCGCCGTAATAACGGTCGCGGTCGGCGAATGCCAGTTTGATCGCTTCGGTCACGGTGTGAACGTAATCGGGTGAGTTGTGCCCCATCGCCTTCAGATCATAGCCTTCAAGCAGATTGAGCGTTTCGAGCATCGCCGGCCCCTGTGACCAGAATCCGGCCTTGTAAATTTCGTAGCCGCGATAGCTGACTTTCGCCGGCTGATCAACCTCCGCGCGAAACGCGGCCAGATCGCTCGCGCGCATTAACCCCCCGGCCTGTTCAATCGCGTCGCAGTAACGTTTGGCCAGCGGGCCGCGATAAAAATAATCGCGCACGGCTTCGAGCGCGGCGTGACGGCCACGGCGCGCATTTTTCTTCTCAACCTCAACCAGTTCGCGCAGCGTCCGCGCCAGGTCTTTTTGAACGAAGAGGTCGCCGACCTTCGGCTCCTCGCCATTCGGCAGAAACACCGCGCGCGCAGCGGGCCACTGCTCAAAGACTTTGCGCGTGTTGCGGATGTAGCTGACGCGCAGTTCGTCAATTGGGAAAGCGTCGGCCAGTTCAATCGCGGGCTGCATCACATCGGCCAGCTTCATCGTGCCGAACCGGTCAAGCACGACGATCATCGCGTCAAGCACACCAGGCACGGTCGCCGCCAACGGCCCGGTCGAAGGAATCGGCGCAGGCTTTGAATTGCCTCGTCCGGCGTTATCGCCTTCCGTCGGCGTGCGCTTCTCGAAAAACTCGCGCGTGGCGAGTTGCGGCGCTTGCCCCTGCCCGTTGATCGTGACGACGGGTTTGTTCGCCAGCTTGATGATCACCGGAACTTCGCCGCCGAAAGCGAAATGCGAAAATTCGATGACCGAGCCAGCCAGCGTCGCCGCCACGCCCGCGTCAATCGCGTTGCCGCCGCGATGGAGCATTCGCAAACCCGCTTCGGCGACTAGCGGATGGCCGCCCGCGACGACTCCGCGCGTGCCACGGACGGTGGGGCGGAACGTGTCGGGGCGGGACGGCGTTTGCGCAAAGGTTGAAGCGATCAAAAAGAGAAGCAGCGCAGTTTTGAATATTCTCGCCGCTATCATCAGGTTACGCGATTTCATGAAGTTCCTCCGAGTTTTTGACTCAATGCAGGTTTGGATCATCTGTCGCCAAGCCCTCGCCTCCTGCTGCCTTGTTCAAGTCGTTGTCCGAAGCGACGAGCGTCAATGACGAAAGGTTCAGCCTGATCCGTTCATTGTGAATCGCCTGCGCTACCGCCAATTGCACGGCATCGTAACCGCGAAGGGCATGCTTTTCGGCCAATGCCATAGCCGAATCGAGAACGACCGGCGTCAGATCGAACACACGAAGATCAGTCGCCAAGTCATGCCGGAACCGTGCGATGGCGTTTGCCGCGTCCGCCGCCGAAACGTGATTCCCTTTTTTCTTGCGCGTGATTGCGGCAACGACTTCTACCGCAGTAATGCTTGCCACGTATATCCGGTTTCCGGTCGGTGGCGCAGTGATCTGCCCCACCCAGACCGAGCCTGATTCGGCCACGTACCGCTTGACCAGCGCGCTGCTGTCAAAGAAATAGGCGGGCATTTATCGTCGCTCCTCGACAATCATTTCCGATGTCGGCTGACCGGTTACTTCAATAAGCTGGTAATTTTCATAAGGCGAAAGATCGTTGACTGGCGCAGGCGCCTCTCGCAGGAATCCTTGCTCGGCCAGGTATTGTTCAAACTCATCCTCTGTCATCTGCGGCTGCTCGGCGGCCTGAGTATCCTCCAGCAGGGAATCTACCAAGTCACGCAGCTTGAGCAGGTCTTCCGGAGGCAGAATCCTCACTGCCTCAGTCACTCTTTCCAAAACAGCGTCCATTGCTTTTCCTCCTTCGCAATCATTTGCCGCCAAATTCTATCCGGGATCGGGCGGATTTTAGCCCTCATTGTCCGCATCGGCAAAGTTGTGCTAAATTTCCAGCCGTAATTTTAGAATGAAGAATTGATTTTTATCACCGAAGGTAGGAAAACCGTTATGCCGATTTACGAATACACCTGTCAGAAATGCGGACACCATCTGGAAGTGATGCAAAAGATGAGTGACAAGCCTCTGACTCGCTGTCCCGAATGCAAGGGCAAGCTCGAAAAAATCTTTTCGCAGACCAGTTTTCAGCTCAAAGGCTCAGGCTGGTACGCCAGCGATTACACCGGTCGCGGCAAAGCCGAAAAACCGGAGAAATCCGATAAGCCCAATAAGGGCGAAAAGAAAGAGGCTGCGCCTGCGCCCGCGACTTGCGCAACAACCGGCGGCGGATGCGCCTCTGGAATGTGCGATAACTGAAACATCAGGCGAATTGAAATGATCAAAGCCACAGCGTCAATGGAACACAGAACAGTAACGAAGCGAAGCCTAACCGCCTTACTGCTATTCTGCGGTTTGATGGCGCTGTGGCTTTTCCATTTCTCCGCTTCAACGACCGCGCAATCTGGCCGCAGTACCACGGCAGGCAGACGCACCACAGTCGTCAATGTCATTGCGACGCGCGTTGACGACCCCAACAAACCGAAATCGCTGCTCTCGGGCGATGCGGCCAAAAAAGAAGAAGACGAGAAGACCATTCCCAAACAGGCGATTGAAATTTACGACGGCGGCGTGCGGCAGAAGGTCGAATCGTTCGCGCCCGACCCCACGCCCGCGCGCATCGTTGTATTGATGGACAATTCGACCACGCTGCAAGCCGACCTGAAAAAGCTCGCTTCGGTGCCTGCGGCCTTCGCTCCCGAAATTTACGAAGGCGACAAGGTGATGGTTATCGGTTACGACTCGAAACCCGAAGTCATCGCTGATTTCACCGACGACCCGAAGGATTTGCAGAACACCCTCTCGCTGCTGCGCAAAACCGACGCGCCCAAATTGTTCGACGCGATGAACGTGGTGATGGAGGACGTGCTGAGACCGGAAGTCGGTTTCTCGAAGCGCGTGATCGTGATCGTGGGCGATGGGCTTGACCGTGAAAGCAAGATCAAATTCGGCGAGTTGCTGGCCAAACTTCAAGACGAGAACATCACGGTCTATGCGGTTCAGGTGCGCGACCGCACGCGCGGCGCTCTTCGCAAAGACGCGCCGAAAGCCGGCGAGGCGTTGAAGCAATTGACCGAAGGCACAGGCGGCAGGATTTATTCGATTGACGACGACATCAGACAATCGGTCAAAGAGATTTGCGACGAATTGCGCAACGACCGCTACCAGCTCACCTACTATCCCGAAGGCATCAACTCGATCAACAAACGGCTGCTGCTGATCTCGTCCACCGACGCAACCATCCAGTTGCGGTACAAAGGCTGGCACCCGCCGCGCAAGCTATAATCCCCAAAATTCATTTCGCCAACTCCACCCGATAATCCTCGATCACCGGATTCGACAGCACATCGTGCGCGAATTTCTCGATCTGCGCCTGCGCTTGCGCCTCATCCAGCGTCGGGTCGAGTTTGATCTCGAAGTATTTTCCCTGCCGCACGTCGGCGATACCTTGATAACCGATGGTTTCGGCGGCGTGATGGATCGCTTTGCCCTGCGGGTCGAGCACGCCGTTTTTGAGCGTCACGTAAACTTTTGCCAGCATCTTCTATTTTCCTTTTCCAGAAAAAACTCTCTCGAAAATCCGATCAACATTCTTCAACTGCGTCCGCACGTCGAAAGCTTTTTCGATCTGTTCGGACGACAGCTTCGACGCGATGTCCGGGTCTTGTTTGACCAGTTCGCGGAAATCCAAGCCTTCGTCCCACGATTTCATCGCGTTGCGCTGCACCCAGACGTAAGCTTCTTCGCGCGCCACACCCGCCGCCGCCAATTCCAGCAGCAGTTGTCCTGAGAAAACCAATCCGCGCGTCGCGTTCAAATTGGCCAGCATCCGCTCCGGTTTGACGACCAGCGTGTCGAGCAATGAGTTGGTCTTCGCCAGCATGTAATCCACCGCGATGCAGGCGTCGGGCAGGATCACGCGCTCCGCCGACGAATGCGAGATGTCGCGCTCGTGCCAGAGCGCGTTGTTCTCCATCGCCGCGACCGCGTAGCCGCGAACGACGCGCGCCATTCCGCAAATCCTTTCGGAGAGGATCGGGTTGCGTTTGTGCGGCATGGCGGACGACCCCTTCTGGCCCGGCTTGAAATATTCGTGCGCTTCGCCGACTTCGGTTCGCTGCCAGTGGCGGATTTGCAACGCGAACTTTTCGAGCGAGGAGGCGATGATCGCCAGCGTCGTCACGAATTCGGCGTACCGGTCGCGTTGAATGATCTGCGTTGAAACGCTGGCGGGCCTGAGTCCCAGCAAGAAACAGACGCGCTCTTCGATCTCAGGATCGAGGCGTCCGAACGCGCCGACCGCGCCGGAAAGTTTGCCGTAGCTGATTCCGGCGCGCGCCCGCGTCATCCGATCAATGTTGCGGCGCGTCTCTTCAAACCAGAGCGCGAAGGTCAAACCCAACGTCGTCGGTTCGGCATGAATTCCGTGCGTGCGCCCGATCATCGGCGTGTCTTTGAATTCAAACGCGCGCCGCCGGAGCGTGTCGCTCAGGGTCTGCAACTTGGCGACGATCAGATCGCCCGCTTCGACCAGCAGCAGCGCGTTCGCCGTGTCCACCACGTCCGAAGAGGTCAGCCCGTAATGCACCCAGCGCGCCTCTTCGCCGATGTTTTCCGCCAGGTTCGTCGTGAACGCGATGACATCATGATCGAGCGCCTTTTCCAGTTCGTGAATGCGTTCGACCGAGAAAGCGGCTTTCTGCCGGATGATTTCGACCGACTCTGCGGGGATGTTCCCGGCTTCGGCGTTGGCCTGGCAGGCGGCGATCTCCACGTCGAGCCATTTGCGGAATCGGTTCTCTTCGGTCCAGATCGCGCCCATTTCGGGCAATGTGTAACGTTTGATCATCCTGGAAATTCTTGGTCAGGAGTTCTTCGATTTTGAATAGAGCGAGAAACAGAGCACGCTCAACGCGGCCGCGGCAATCGGGATCAACCAGTGCGTCTTTTCATCCTCAGGCAGGCCCATAAACAAAAGAGACGCAGTCCACAGCAGCGCGACGACGGCCAGCCCGATGCCCGCGCGTTTGTATGCTCTAGTTGTTCTCTCCCATTCTTCGCTCATCGAAACTATTTCTTCATATTGTCGCTGATGCGATAGCTGCGGCGCGAACGCACCGACAGCCCGGCGCGCGCGGGCAGCACCTGAATTGACCGCTTGTCTTCCAAACTCGGCGCGTTCTCGGTGAGAAATGACAGACTGTACTGCGCGCCGATTTCAGTTTTGATGTTTCTGTTGATCTTGATCAAATCCTCGTGAGTTGGCGGCAGCAGCAGTTCGCCGCCGCTGTTTTCAGCCAATTGCCTCAATTCCACCGCCGCGCCTTCCAACAGCGGAACGTGACGGCGCAGTTCTTCAATTCGTTTGGCGGCGTATGTTCTATTGGCTTCGTGATTGGCCAGCCAACTGATACTCAGTTCAATTTCGTGGCGAAGCGCATCCGCCCAGCCAACGACGAAGATTGTGGCGCGCGCTTTTTCCAGGGCTAGAATCGCCTTCGATTGGCTGGTCTTGCTGTTTGAGTCCAACCCGTCGCTGATCAAAACCACGATGCGTCGTCCTTCAGGTTGCGATTGCAGTTTGTCCGCCGCCAACTTCAGCGCGTCATAATAACTGGACTTCAGACCGCCGCGGTATTTCGAGCTGATTGCGCCCAGCGCCCGATCGCGGTCGCTCGTCCAATCCTGAATCAACTGCGCTCTCTCGGCGTATTGAATGATCGCGATTTTGTCGTTCTGGGAAAGGCTGGAGATGAATTGTTTGGCGAACTCCCATTGCGTTGGGTGTCTGACAACCCTGTAATTCGATCCCTTTTCCCATATAGGCGTATCGGGTTTGCCGTAACGTTCGGTCGGGGCGTTTTTGAATGTGCCGATTTCGTTGGCCAAATCCAGAATCAGGACAATGTTGGCCGGGTCGCGTTTCAGATTCGTCACCTGCCGCGCCTCGCCCTCTTCCAGCACCAGCACGTCATTAGGCCGCAGATCGTCAACGTAATTGCCCTCGGCGTCATACGCCACCAGCGGCAGCGCAACTTCGCGCGTCTCGATCCTGGCTATGGGCTTTTCACCTGGCTGCTGGCCTTGAGGTTTGCGGCCCGATTGCGCAATGACAGCCGGGCGCAGGCAGCAAATTGCAACGATGGCGAGCGCGCACTGCAAAACAATCCGCAGATCAACCCCTGCCTCGATGAGCCGGTTTCGATTTCTTCCTTTCACAACTCGATCCATTCATTCGGCCCGTCGTAACGGGCGACTTTTACCCGCTTCTCGGCGTTTGCCGAAAACAGCGGCGCGCGGGCTTCCAGCGCCTGAACCGCCGCGAGCTTGGCGACCGCCGGGTGGTTGGTGTTGCGCGACAGGTGCGCGAGCATGATGTGTTCGGCTTTGCCATCGAAATCTTCACTCAGGTAGCGCGCCATCTCGTCGTTTGACGTGTGTCCCTGGCGGCTCATTATCCGCTGTTTCAAAGCCCAGGGATAAAACGTGCAGGCGCGCAGCATCTCGATCTCGTGATTCGCTTCGATGATCAAAACATCCGAACCTCTGAAATGCTCGGCGGCCAGCGGGTTGATGTAACCCAGATCAACCGCGATTCCCATTTTGGCGCCGTTGGCTTCAACGGTGAAAGCCATCGGATCGGCGGCGTCGTGAGGGACGGCGAATGGGCGAAACCGGAACGCGCCGATCTCGAAATCTTGCGAAGCGGAGATGGCTTCGGCGCGGCGGATAAACTCTTCTTTCTCGCCCAGTTTGCAGGCTTCGAGCGCCGCGCTCGAAATGTAAACGGGAACATTCAAGGCTTTTGAAAGCGAGACCAACCCGCGCGCGTGATCGCCATGTTCGTGCGTGACGACCACGGCGTCGAGCCGCGAGGCGTCTTCGCCGACGGCGTGAATGCGTCTGATCGTTTCGCGCGCGCTCAACCCGCAATCAATCAACACACGAGTCTCACCAGCGACGACCAGAGTCGCGTTGCCCGAACTGCCGCTGGCGAGAATGCAGATGCGCATTTGAGAAAGTGAAAAGTTGAGATTGTCGGAAGATGCGTAAGTGAGCGCGCATCTTAGCACACAGGCCGGGCGGTCGACGAACCACTCCCTATTTCTACTCGCGCTGGCGTGAGGATTCGAGATGTCTGGTCGTATGTTCGGTGACGCTCGATGGGGAAGCGAGTTCGGATGTCGTCGGCGCTGACAGTGTGGGGACGTGCGCGGGTTGCCGGATCGGAGCTTGGTAATTTACTTGGCTGCTCGCCGGTTGATTGGGCGCCGGTTGTTGGCGTTGCTGCTCCTTCAAACGCAGATATTCTCCAATGCCAAGGCCGATCATCGAAAATGCCGGGATCAGCATCCAGAACCACCAGATTTCTCCGGCGGGAGCAAAACTTCTCGCGGCGAAGGCGACCAAGACAAAGCCTAAGCCCATAAAGAAGCTGCTCGCGGCCTTCTCAATGCTCGGCTCACGCCTGCCGTGACGGTGGCGCCGGCGCCGACGCCGGCCATCTTCGGGTTCGGCGGCCTGGGGCAATTGCCCGGTCAATGCTTGCGGGATCAAGCTCACGTTCGCCCCGCACGAACGACAAAATTTCGTCCCATCAATCGGAGCCGCGCAGTTCGGACAATACATATTGGTTTCCTCCCGGATCAGATTTCAGCAGCAACCGATACGTCGAACGCTATACCTGCGGTTCGGCGCCTCAGCTTCACAACCAGTCGAGTCGCCCGTATTTTTCGCCGACCAGATGCAGGAACAAAGCTTCGAGTGTGTTGAATTGCCGCCCATTGCATTCCAGCGTTCCGCCGTTCGCCAACCGCCCGACGTCGCCGCGCCAGGCCAGGCGTCCGGCGTTGATGATCGCCACGTCGTCGCACAACCGCTCGACCGTTTCGAGCACGTGCGTGGTCATAAAAACCGTGCGGCCTCCGGCGACGAACCTTCGCAGCCAGTCCTTGAGCATCGCCACGCCCGCCGGGTCAATGCTCTCGAACGGCTCATCGAGAAAAAGAATCTCAGGGCGATGAATGATCGCCGCGGCGAAGGCGACCTTCTTTCGCATTCCGGTGCTGTATTCGGCCAGACGCTTGCGATAAGCCGAAGTCAGATCCATCACCGTCAGCAATTCCTCGACGCGCTCTCGCACGACCTGCTCGTCCAACCCGTACATCCGCGCGTTGAAGCTCAGGAATTCGTGCGCGAAGAGATGGTCGAACAGCGCCAGGCCTTCGGGCATCACGCCGATGCGTCGCTTCAATTCGGCGGAATCAGTTGTGAATTGCTCGCCGAGCAAGCGAATCGCGCCGGACGTAGGATCAATCAATCCCGTCAGACAACCGATGGTCGTGCTTTTGCCGGCGCCGTTCGGGCCAAGAAAACCGAATAGCCTTCCGGCGGGTACCCTGAGCGACAACTGGTCAACGGCCAGCAACTCGCCGTAACGCTTGGTCAGATTTTCGACGCTGACCGCGATGGGCCGCTGAGCGTCATCCGTCACAGCCTGGACGGAATCTATCGAAAAAATTTCAACTGTAGAGTCCATATTGAAGCGCAGGGGGATGAAATACTTTTTGCTTATCGTTTATTTGTCTCTCGCTCCGGCGATCAGGTTGATCAATTTTTCCCGGCGCGCATTCAAAACCGGCTCGATGGCTTTGAGCGAAAAGAGATAAATACCGACACTTAAAAACATCAGCGCCAGCGGCGCCCACCAGAAACGCAGCAAGACCTCCGGATCGAGCCGCTCGGAAAGCGCAATGGCGACGAGGTATGGGACGACAACCCCGCCGATCATCACCACGTTGGCGCCGAACGAGAGCCGGTTGTTCCACATCGCGTCGAAGTTTGCGCTCTTCGGAGACAATACACTGGTCCACAATCCCAGCGCATTGAACAGGAAGAGGCTGGTCATGACAATGCTGAAAATGACCACAAACATCCGGACTCCGACTGGCGTCCGCGCCAGCGCAATCCAGACCGCCAGCGCCGCCAACATCGTCACCGCGCGCAACATCAATGAAGCGAAGCTGCTGGCGCGCAAGCCGGCGGCGAATGACGCGGGCAGGAACGCGTGACGCCGGATGCCCGCCCCCTCGTAACCGAACGCGTTGAGCATCATCGCCACGCCGGTCGCGGCGCTGGTGATGAAGAACAGGGCAAAAGTGATGATTACTTCTCCTTTGACGCTGCGGTCCGGAATCATAAATTTGCCGATCAGAACGAGCATCGGCGAGGTGATCAGACTGAACCGGATCAGATTGCAGCGCAAATGATAACGCAACGACTTGCTCACCAACGGAGCGTAATTCCGGCCAAACAGCCCGGCGATCTGATCGTAATAATCACCCCAGGTGATCCGGCCCGTAACCGGCGTTTCGGTAACCGGCGGCAAAGTCTCGAGCTTATTCACCGCCCAGACCAAGGCCGCAACCCAAACCATCAACAGAAGCGCATTGCCGATAACCGTCAACAAAGTATCGCCCGTCATCATCGCCGCCGCCGCGCCCGGAGGCGTCAGACTCAGGATTTGATCAAGCAGTTTCCATAACGCCACGCGCTTCGAGGAGGCGATTAGTGAGATCACCAGCGGGCCAAGCGAGACCAGCAACAACACGATCACTCCCATCAGCGCCGCGCCCTTCCGCGAACGCATGATCAAGGAGATGATCGAAAGCAGCCCGGTAGTAGCCAGGTAACTTGCCGCAATGAAAAACAGAGCCGCCGGCAGCCCCGTGATAATCGCGCCTTTACTGAGCCAGGCGAAACCAACCACCAGCCCGAAGACTCCGACGGACAGGATCATCCAGATCGGATCGAGCAGCCCGATGATCTGGCGGATGATGAACCGCTCCTGCGCGTTCAGTGGGTAGCGGCGCAGCGACTCCTCGGCAAAAGCCGCCTGAGTGCCCACGCCGAACATAATGCTCAAACACGCGCCGTTAATGAAAAAGATCGTGAGTATCCATCGCGCCACCAACCCGTTCTGCTCGAAATCAGTGTCGGCGATGGCCGCGCCCAAGCCGCTGACCGCAATCAGCAGCGCCGCCGAAGCTCCGAGGAGGTAGAGCGCAAACAACAGAGCGATCTTGCCATTGCTCGTGCGCGCCTGCGCCCAGATCAACCGGTAACGCAATCGAACCAGTGTCCAAAGGCGCCGGCGAAAATCCTCGCGGATAATTTTGTTCGATGAAATAAAATCCTTATCCATTTGTCGGATGTCAGCACTCCAAGTGGGAACGATCAATCGTGAAACCATCCAGATTACCCAGCACGGTCACGGCCAGTGTTTCAGCTTGAAAGATCTCGTTCGCCAGACGACCGACGTCTTCGGCCGTCACCGCATCAACGGCTTCGATGATCTCGTCGGGCGAGATGAAGCGCCCGAAACTCATCTCCTGCTGCGCCGCCGCACTCATCCGCGATGAAGTTGATTCGAGGTTGAGCATCAGCGAAGCCTTCAGTTGATCCTTGTTCCGCTGCAACTCTTCCTGGCCGACCGGTTCCTTCCTGATGCGCCGCAACTCCTCCATCGTCGCTTCCACCGTCTCATCGAGCTGTTCGGTCGAAGCCGCCGCGTATATGTTCAGATAACCGCAATCTCTGAATGGTGAGAGGGCGGAAAAGACAGTGTAAACCAGACCTCGATCTTCGCGGATTGATTGGAACAACCGCGAACTCATCCCGTCACCAAGAATCACACTCAGGATGTGCGCCACGTAACGATCTTCGCTGGCGAGCGACGGCGCAGGCGCGCCGATGACCAGGTGCGATTGTTCAAGCTCCGCCTTGTGGCGCAGCACAATCGGCGCCGTCGCGTCCGGCGTGGAAGATTCCGGCTCGGAACCACGCCGTTTCAAATCGCCGAAAAATTCCTTGACCAACTCGATCAATCGCTGGTGATCGAAGTTACCCGCCGCAGCGAGAACGAAATTATCCGGCCGGTAGATATCGTCGTAATAAGCTTGAACTCGATCGCCTTTGAACGTCGCGAGCGAATCAGCGGAGCCAAGCACGGGCCGTCCGAGCGCGTGATTCGGATAGAAGTTCTCACAGAAGATGTCGAAGATGATGTCGTCTGGCGTGTCTTCGACCATCTTGATCTCTTCGAGGATGACGTTGCGTTCCTTTTCGAGTTCGACAGGATCGAAAGCGGGGGAGGTGACGAGGTCGGCGACCAACTCGAACGCGCGCGGCAGATGTTCATCGAGGACTTTGTTGTAGAAGCCGACGATCTCGCGCCCCGTGAAGGCGTCCAGATTGCCGCCGAGCGCGTCGGCTTCCGCCGCGATCTGCGCGGCTGAGCGTTGGCGCGTGCCTTTGAACAAGGCGTGTTCGATGAAATGCGTCAGGCCGTGCTGTTCCGCCGTTTCGTGGCGCGAACCGCTGCGTAGAAAAACGCCGAAGCTGACTGAACGCACATGCGGCATCTTTTCCGACACGATCACCAGACCGTTGTCTAATTCCGTTTTTTGAATATCGAAGCCGTGACCGACCGATGATCCTCTGGTTGTTTTTGATTGCATCAGTATCTCTGAGTGTGAATCGAAACTTCAGTAAAGACGAAGCTACATCATATTCCACCTGTCCTTGTCGCCTCAAATTAAGAATCATCCGCAAACCTTTTTCTCAAAATCATTGGCGGCAGTCATCGCGTTGCCTCAACTGTAAACTGTCATCAATCGTTGTCACCAATCGTGGACATCACGCTTGCTACTTGTCCACGATCAATTACGCCAGCGGTTGTCGAAAAAGCGACTTGAGCGATTCAAGACTTCAGCCACAGACAATAAACTCAACCATTCGTTCACTTATGTCATGCTCTGCGCCATCCGATCTTTGTGGCACGTTCGTTGCTCTAGGGGATGGCGCAACGAGATAGGAATCGCAAACAAAAGGTTCCGAAGGATTTTTGAAGCGGGAGAATCAAATCAAGCGGCTCGGGCGACGAGCAATCTCCTCACTGTTGCTTGCAACTCTGATGCGCTGATGCGGTTCTCCCGATCGGTTACGAATCGGGTTGAAGGAGCGTAGCTCCTCCAAAGAGATGTAGTCGCTGGCTAAAGTAAGGATACGGGGGTCGGATTTAGTTGGCGACTACAGCTTCGGTTCGCGGGTTACATTGTTTCGGAGAACGGGGCACACCGGGCGATGTAACCTGCGAACCGGCCTTGACAGGCTGTGGAGTTGAGCGCGACTCGAAAAAGTTTGACAACCAGTTTGGAGTGATACTCCTCTTGAGCTTGCGATTGCCGGCCTGAAGAAAACACGGGGGTCGGATTTAGGCCGGTAATCGCTCGATACGATCCGCAAGTTATGCCGCTCGGAATTTACGGGGCACATCGGGCGACGTAACTTGCGGATCGGACATCAGGATCGGCGGCGGGCCGCGAGCCTGACGCCAACGATTGTAATCGCTGGCTGGAAAAGACACGGGGGTCGGATTTTAGCCAGTGATTACAACCCTCGATTCGCGGGTTACGTCGTTTAGGGAACGGGGCACACTGAGCGGCGTAACCTGCGAATCGAACCTTTGATCGAAACATTCAAAGCTCACGAGTCGAGGCTCCGCCGAAAGTTTTACCGGTTTTGAAATACAGCGAGTTTGGAGCGCAGCTCCTCACGAGAATGTAGTCGTTGGTCAAAGTAAGGATACGGGGGTCGGATTTGACTGGCGACTACAGCTTCGGTTCGCCGCCTTACATCGTTCAGAGAACGGGGCACACTGGGCGATGTAAAGCGGCGAACCGGCCTTCACCTCTCGGAGTCGAGCGCGAATATGACGAGTTTCTGAAGCGCGGTTCCCAAGCCGCGCTTGCCACTGTTGAAAGCGGATGCCCAGTCCGCCGGAAAGTGGCGCTGAGCCCTCACAAACAACGACCGCAAAGAATCAATCGTCTTCTCCCGCTACAAGGACTTCTCCCACTTGAAGTCCGGGGGCTCATCAATTTTCTCCAGCACGATAGTGCGAATCGGGTCCTCACCCCAGCAACACTAGGCTGTCAGTAGTCGTTTAGACTGCTGGCAGCCTATTGCTGCTTATAGGGGATTCGGTTGGGGATTGAGAGGTTCCAGCCTTCTCTCCGCATCGTGTTCTCTGAGCAGGTTATGTTATAGTTTGCGCCACTCCACTCCACACAGTGTGGACGATTAGCGAAAGGAAAAGCATGGTTCAGGGTCGCCGCTGGAGCGCGCATGATCGCTACGGCAATGAAATCTACTTGACGGATGAGCGATGGAACCATATTACCGAGCCGATGAATCACCCGGAAATGCTCGCTTATGAGGATGAACTCCGCGAGACAATACGTTCTGGCCGCCGGAAACAGGATATGCTTAACCCGCAAAAACACCGTTACACGAAAGCGTTTGACCACTTGGCGGAATATAACACCCATATTGTCGCCATTGTCCTGTTCCGTTTTGTCGAGGATGAAACCGGAAGGCCACTGCCGAATAATTACATCGTCACTGCATACCAGAAGGAAATAGATTGAGCGATATGAATGAGCCGATGTTCAAGTATGATGAGTTGAGCGACACTCTTTACGTCTCCTTCGGGCCGGGTGAGCAGGCTACTGGCATTGAATTGAATGAGCACATCCTGCTGCGTGTGAACAAAGCGGAACGGCGCGCTGTCGGATTGACGCTGTTTGATTATTCCGTGTTGGCCCAACCGACCGAAATGGGGCTTCGCAATCTTCCGCTCACCGGTTTAAATGATTTGTCGCCCGAATTACGCGAACTCGCGCTCGACATTTTACGCACAGAGCCGGTTCAAGATATTTTGCTGTTGTCAGCCTATACCCCCTCTGCTGTCGAAGCGATTCCGATTATGTCACTGCGTCCAACCATCCTGGCGCAACGCGCGGCTTGAAAAATCAGATGGCCAAATTTCTTCACATCGCCGACCTGCATCTGGGCATTCGCCGCTACCGTTCGGAAGACCGGGCGCGCGACTTCTTCCTCGCCTGGCGCGATTGCATCGAACGTTATGCGCTGGCGGAGCAGGTCTCTTTTGTCCTGATCGCCGGTGATTTCTTCGACGCGCGCAAGGTCGAACCGCAGGCAATGAATCAGGCGATGTTTTGCCTCTCGAAGTTGCGTGACGCGGACATCCCGGTCGTGGTGATCGAAGGCAATCACGATTGCCACGAATCCGAGAGCAAATTCAGTTGGCTGCGAAGCCTTTCGCAGTGGGGATTCATCAAACTGCTCGAACCGGTTTATGACGAGGGCGGCGTCAGACTCACAGCCTGGGATGAGAATGAACGCAAAGGCTCCTACATTGACATTGACGGCGTTCGCATCTTCGGCTCGATCTGGTACGGCTCGACGGTCAGCCAGTCGCTGCCCGCGTTGATTGATCAACTGCGCGAACACCGTAGCCCCGCGCATTTCCACGTGATGATGTTGCACACCGATGTCGAAGGGCAGCTTAACCGCCCGATCCCCGCGTTGCCCGTGGCGAAGATCAACGAACTCAGGTCATGCATTGATTATCTGGCGCTCGGCCACACGCACAAAAATTTCGAGATTGACGGCTGGGTCTACAACCCCGGCTCGCTCGAAGCCTGCAGCGTAGACGAGTATGCGAACATCCGCGGCGCCTATCTGGTCGAGGTCGAGAATGGAAAACATACCGCGCAGTTGATGCGCGATTACCACCAGCGTCCGGTCGTGCGTTTGAGTTTCGACGTGAGCGGCCAAGCCACGCCCGAAGATTTGCGCGAAAACCTGTTCGCCCAGCTTCGCCGCGAATTGACTCCGCATAATTCCGAAGAAAACGGCGGCGCGGCGCCGGTCCTTGAATTCACGTTGCGCGGCCATCTGGGGTTCAAACCCTCGTTGCTCGAAACCAACCGCTTGCGCGACGAGATCAAAAGCGAGTTCAACCCATTGCTGGTGATGATGAAGAATCAGACCGTGCCGATTGAATACGCGGTCGCCGCCGGGATAAGTGAGCACGTTCCGCGCGCCGAACGCGAGCGGCGCGTGATCGAAGACCTGATTGCGCGCGATTCCCGTTTCCGCGACCGGGCGGTTGCCCTGGCCGGACTCGTCATCGAGGCCAAACGTTTGGCGCTCGCCGATGAGCAACCCGCGCGCATCGTGGAGATGATCGAGCGGAAATTCTCCGAAACTGAGTCGAACAAGGCGGCCAGCGCGCAGTAAAGAATAAGCTCGCGGGCAAAAAGTGTGAGGCGCGCTTATTCATCTGGAAAATTTTCATGAGTTCGCGCACAATGTCTCGCCCTGCTGACGTCACTGCCCCCAGAAAACAATTTGGATTTGAGAACAGGTAAGGACTGCGGTCGCGGTTATGGATACACTCTTTTCCATTTTAAGCTCCATTCTCCTCATACAATGTATTCTGGCATTAGTCGCCGCCCTGCGTTTCACGCATTATTCCTTGCGTAAGCGCGCGGCGCGCCAGAATCGCTATCAACCCAAAGCCGTCGTCATCGTTCCCTGCAAGGGACTCGACCACGACTTCGACGAGAACCTGCGCGCAGTTCTCGTCCAGGATTACCGCGATTACGAGGTCATCTTCGTCACCGAAAGTGAAAATGATCCCGCTCACGGCGCGCTCTCCCGTTTGATCAAACAGAACCGGCGCTCGGCCTGGATAGTCGTGGCCGGCGAGGCCAAAGCCCAGGGGCAGAAAGTCCACAACTTGTGCGCGGCGATTGATATGCTGGATTCGATTGACCGCCGGACGGAGGTTCTGGTCTTCGCCGATTCCGACGCCCGCCCGGCGCGCAATTGGCTGGCGGAGTTGGTCGCGCCGCTCGGCGACAAGCGGATCGGCGCGACGACCGGATTCCGCTGGTACGAGCCTTCGATCAACCAACACGATCCAGGGGGGAGTTCCGCATCGATCCTGCTCTCGGCCTGGAACTCAAGCGCCCTGGCTCTGCTCGGCGAACGTTCGAGTTTCGCCTGGGGCGGTTCGATGGCCATCCGCCGCGAGAACTTTGAAAAGCTCGGCGTCAAAAAACTCTGGCAAGGAGCCGCGAGCGACGATTACGTTGTGACCTCGGCGATCCGCGAGATGGGGCAGCGAATCAAATTCGTTCCGCCCTGCCTGGTCGAATCGCACGCGGATGTGACGTTTCAAAGCCTGCTCGAATTCACCACCCGCCAGATGCGCATCACGCGAGTCTATGCGCCGCGCGTGTGGAAATTAGCTTGTGTCGCCCATAGCTTTTATAACTTCACTTTCTGGGGCGGCTTTGTCTGGCTCACCGCTTCGTTTTTGTTTGGAAACCCCAATTACACTTTGGCTGCTTCGCTCGCGGGCGTTTATCTGCTCGGCGCGATCACGGGCGCGCTTCGCGCGATGGTGGCGACACGTCTGCTCCCCACTAGCGGCGAGAGCGGGCGGAAGCTCTGGTGGGCTTATGCGCTACCCGGGCCAATTGTTTCGTTGATTTATCTGTACAACGTCATCGCGTCAGCGTGGACTAAACGCATTGTTTGGCGCGGCATCGGTTACGACTTGGTCTCTCCCAACGAGACCGTAATTCTCCACCGCCCCGCGCAACGCAGTTCGACTGAAAAGACCGCGCGCTCTTCAAAACGGCGCCCATCCTCCGTGCGCTCTTCGTCGCAAAAACGGTAAATGTGGCGTCGCCTTGACACGCTTTCTTCAATATTCGACAATTTTTTCATCTGACAACGTTCTGTCATCAACTAATGCAAAGCAGGCGAAGCAATCCGGCGGGATTGAGATTGACGCCTTTACCCTTTTGGCCTTCAGTTGTCATTAAGAGGCGGGCTGGAATATGAAGAAAGCGATCCATGTTTTGATAGCGGGCTGCATGCTGGGAACGATCCCTCTCACACCAAATTTATTCAACAGTTCAATTTCAGGCGTGGCCGAAGCCGCGCCGGCGTTGGCCGTCGTCACCGGCACGGTGAAAGACGAGCGAGGAACGCCGCTGATCGGCGCGACCGTGGCGGTGCTCGAACCCCGGCCCCGCGGGAAAGAACTCAAGAGCGTCAAGACCGACACACAGGGCAAATTTTCCGCCGGCGTGTCGCCAGGGGTCTATCGCCTTCGCGCTGCCGCCGAAGGTTTCATTTCGATGATCTCCTCTCGGGTCATCATTGATCGTCCCACCAAAGTCAATTACGACTTCGCGCTCAAAAGCACCGACACTCTGGTTCAAAAACGCGGCGATAGCGACGACTACCGCTGGATCGCGCGCGGCGCGCCGCGCCACGCGATGAACCTGAATGAAGCGGGAGAGGAAGAAGAAGTTGAACAAGCTGCGGATGTGGCCCAGAACACTTCCGCCCTGCGGCGCTCGTCATTCCACGGCATGATGCAATTGGTCGCCGCCAGCTCCGGCTCGCGCGCGGGATTGCCCGGAGCGGATTCCTTCGGAACCAATTTCGTCGTCGCGGGATCGTTGGGTGGAAATTTTGAAATGGCCTTCATCGGTCAGCGCGGCGCAGGCTATCTGGCGCCGCAGCGGCTGGCGGCAATCGCCACGATGCGACCGGGCGCGAACCATCAGGTCACGGCGACCATCGGTTACGGCCAGATTGCGCTCGCCCGCAAAATGTACACAGATGTTGATGAACTGGCTGATCCAATCCCGGACGCGCGCCCGCTGTTGCGGACTCCCGCGCCGATCAACGCCGCTCCGGTCAATCCATCCGGGGTGATGTCGCTCGATCAGCTCTCGGTTTCGGCGACCGGTTCGTGGCAGGTCTTCCGGCCTTTGCTGGTGATTTACGGTTTCGATTATTCGCGCTTCGCCGGTTCGGTCAACCGGCGCGACAGCCTGCTGCCGCGCTTCGCCGTGCAATATTCGCCTTCGTCGCGCTGGCGATTGAACGCGGCGGTGACTCCCGGAACCGACCAACAAAACGATTCTCCCGAAAGCTTCAATTCCGAAAACATTCAAACGACGTTTGAAACTTCGCCCGCCGAGATCGCATATGGCGAAGCGCCTATCCTTGACCGCAGCCGCCGTTTCGAAGTCGGCTTTGAACGTTTGTTTAGCGAGGGAAACTCTTCGATTGAGGGGTCGGCTTTTTACGATCTGATCTCCGGCCACGGCGTTGGCGTGCTGGCCTTGCCGCTCGAAGCTTCGCCGGAAACTCACGCGACCTTCCAGGAAGTCGCGCATCAGGTCACGGCGATGAACGGCGCGGCGCGCGGCGTTCGCCTGGTCTTCAATCGTCGGCTGGGCGATCACGTGGTGGCTTCCGCCGGCTACAGCTTCGGGCGCGGCTCGCGGTTCAACCACGCGCCGGTTGATTCAATTGCGCCCGCGCAGTTGTTCAGAAGCGGATTCTTCCAGGTCGCCACGGCGAAGCTCGATCTGGATTTCACCGAACAAACCGGCACGCGCGTTTCGACCGTGATCCGGCTGTCGCCATCGGCGGTCGTTTTCGCCATTGACCCGTTCGCCGGACGGATGAGCGTTTACGACCCGAACATCAACATCTACGTCACGCAGGAGCTTCCCAATTTCGGGTTGCCCGTGCGCTGGCAGGCCCTCGTTGACGTTCGTAATCTGTTTGATGAGGCCAGCGGCGTGGATGACGGCACATTTCAACTCATCGCCGCGCGCACGCGCCGGACGGTGCGCGGCGGTCTGGCGTTCAGGTGGTAATCCAAAATCCGGGAATCGAAATTCAAAATTCTGAATTGTTCACCCGGCTGCCGCAGCCGGCCATTAGCAGGCGAAACGTTTATTTGCCTGCAACTGCTGGCTCAAAAACCTGTTGAGCCGCAGTTCCCGCTCCCCACAGACAGGAAAGCTAGCTGGAATGACAATTGCTTTTTCGGTGAAGCTAGTCTTGAACTTAGCAGCCAATCGGCTCGATTCGCCCGAACTCGAAGCGGATGTCGAGCCAAAGCGGGAGATAAGACGGGAACCAGAACGGAAATAGTCGAATAAAGTGAACTCGCAAACAGGCACAACCAGGGTCACGACGCGCACGCTGTTGCTGCTCTTCATCGCCTCTCTGGCGCTGGCCGGCGGCGCGTTCAATCTGCGCGATCGCTTGAATCAAAAGCCTGTTTACACCGATGGCGTCTTGTGGCGTGATGTAGCGGGAGTGGGCGTAGTCGCCGATAAAGTCGAACCCGGCTCGCCAGCGTCGCTGGCGGGAATCTATCAGGGCGACGTTCTGCTCGGCATCAGCACGGACAGCGGCCAAAAACTCGAGGAGATAGTCCGAGCCGAACACGTCCAGATTTATCTCGATCAAGCCAAAGACCAGCTTGGATTCGGCAACCCCCTGTCGCTCAGTTACTGGGTCGGGCGGCGCAACGATAGCGGCGACACAATAATCCGCGACGGTATCGCTGATCTGCAAAGCCTGCAAGTGCGCCAGACGCACAACGTGCGCGGACTTTACTTGGCGCTGATCGGATTGATCTATCTGGGCATCGGCGTCTATTTTCTGCTCAAACAGGGCCGCGCGCCTTACGTCACGCATTTCTTCCTGATCTGCCTATTGGCCTTCATTGCCCATTTTTACAGCCCGACCGAGGAGATGCGCACGCAATTTGATAAGGGCGTTGACCTGGCCGACTTCATCGCATTGATCCTGCTTGCGCCGGCGCTGGCGCATTTCACCGCCATTTATCCGTCCCGTTACCACCTGTTCACGCGGCGACGCTGGCTGGTCGCGTGCCTGTACGCGCCCGCGATGCTTCTGATCGCTGCCGAAGTCTGGCTTCGCACCGCCAGGCTGCGCGAGATGGTTCCGCTCTCCCCGATCAACGTCAGAAGCCTGCTATCGAACATTGAGATCACGCTCTTCGCGGCCGCGATCATCGCGAGCGCCGTGCTTTTCATCCGCACCTTCAAGCAGGCGCGGTCAATTGTCGTGCGGCAGCAGTTGAAGTGGGTAATCTGGGGAATGGGGATGGCCTCGGTAGCCTTCTCCGTTTTTTACCTGCCGTCTTACCTGGTAACGCCTTCAGTGTCCGGGGTCTCGCCGCTGCTGGAGTCAATCGCGCTTGCTCCGCTCGTCCTGATTCCGCTTACGTTCGGCTATTCGATCGTGCGTTACCGGTTGAGCGACGTTGACGTGGTGATGCGGCGATCGTTCGCCTACATCATCGCCACGCTGTCGGTCGCGGCGATCTTCGGGTCGGTGATGGCCGCCGTCTACCAATTTATCAGCCCGCAGTTGGAATCGCAGACCGGAACGTTCCTGATCGCGGCGGTGACGATGTCGGTGCTGGCGATGCTCTTCGCCCCGGTGAAGAACAGCGTGCAGGCGCGGATTGATCGGATCTTTTATGGCGAGAAGTACGATTATCGCGTGACGCTTGGCGATTTCGGGCGAACGCTCTCTTCGACCATCGAACTCGACCCGCTGCTCGATAGCCTGATGCGCCGCCTGAAAGAGGTGCTTTCGGTCGAACGATTGGCAATCTTTATCGAAGACGGTTCGGAGCCTTCCGGCTTCCGAATGGCGCGCTCCGAAGGCGTTGATCGAAAGATCGCGTTGCCGAACGATTTTCTCTCGACGTTGCGCGAACACAGCGTCGGGAGCGGCATCGTCCGCACGGACAATCTGGAACTGGCGAACGACGAAGTTGAAGTGGACGATCTGGCGCTGCAATCGCCCCGCCGTCTGTTCAGCTACTACGTCCCGTGCGCGGCGCGTTCGCGCGTGGTCGCGGTGATTGCCTTGGGGCGCACGACTGATGGCGCGCTGTTTTCTTCGGAAGACACTGCGCTGCTGCGCGCCATTTCCGGTTACGTCGCGGTGGCCATCGAAAATGCGCTGCTGCTGGAAGAACAGGCGCAGCGCGCCAAAGAGCTGGCCCGGCTGAAAGAGTTCAACGAAAATATCATCGAATCCATCAACGTCGGCGTGATGGTGATCAACCTGCGCGGGCGCATCACCAACTGGAATGGCGCGCTCGAACAGATTTACGGCCTCAAGCGCGAACAGGCCATCGGCCATCGGATCACCGAAGTCTTTCAATCCGAAATGTTGCATGCTCTGCGCGAGCTGATGGCGCGCAGCGAATGGGCGCGCGGTGAGCCGGTCAACGTCTACAAATTCCGCGCGCGTTCGGCCAATGACGCCGAGTTGACGCTGAACATCTCGCTCGCCGCGTTGCAGAGCAAGACCTCGGAGGTCGAAGGCACGCTGGTCGCCATCGAAGACGTGACCGAGCGCGTGAGCCTGGAAGAACAGTTGCAGCAGACCGACAAGCTGTCGTCAATCGGATTGCTCGCCGCCGGCGTCGCGCACGAAGTCAACACGCCGCTCGCCGGCATCTCGTCCTACTCGCAGATGTTGATGCAGCAGATTCCCGAAACCGACCCGCGCCATCATCTGCTGGAAAAAATTCACCGCCAGACCTCGCGCGCTTCGTCCATCGTCAACAACCTGCTCAATTTCTCGCGCGTCAGCGATGCGCGTTACGTTCCGGTCAACCTGACCCGCGTAATTGACGACACTATCCAACTGCTCGAAGCGCAACTGCGCAACACCGAGATCGAGGTCGTTCGCAGCTACGCCGACGACCTGCCGCTCGCGCCCGGCAACGCGCCGAAACTACAACAGGTGCTGATGAACCTGATCCTCAACGCGCGGGACGCAATGCCGCAGGGAGGCCGGCTGGAAATTTCGACCGAAGCCGATGATGACGTGGTCAAAATCAACGTCCGCGACACCGGCGTCGGAATTGCGCCCGAACACCTGACCAAAATCTACGACCCGTTCTTCACCACCAAACAGATTGGCAAAGGCACTGGCCTCGGTCTGGCGGTCAGCTACGGCATCATCCGCGATCACGGGGGCCACATTACGGTCGAAAGCAAACTCAGCGAAGGAACGCTCTTCCAAATTACCCTTCCGCTCGCCACTGCGCGTCATCAATTAGCAGCAGCGAGCGATTAACCACGCTTCACACCTTCACCGGCAACACGTAAAACATCACCGCAAAGTAATGGCAACCGCTCCCGGCCATCACGAACAGGTGCCAGATCGTGTGGTGGAAAGGCAGCCGCTGCCAGGCGAAGAAAATCAGCCCGGTCATATAAGCCAATCCGCCTGCCCCGATCCACGCCAGCCCGCCCAACGGCACCAGCGTGAAGATCGGTTTCACGGCGATGATCGCCAGCCACGCGATCGCCACATAAAGCGCCACCATGACGCCTTTCGACCGCTCCGCCCAAACGATCCGGCAAACGATCCCGCAAATCGCCAGCGCCCACACCAGCGTGAGCAAAATCCAGCCCCAGAAGCCGCGCAGATTGACCAGCATAAATGGCGTGTAGGTGCCCGCGATCAACAGGTAGATCGCCACCTGGTCCACTGCGCAGAAGATGTGTTTCAGACGTGGTTTTTGAAAACTGTGATAAAGCGTCGAGGCGGCGTAAAGCGCGACCAGCGTCAGGCCGTAAACGCCACAACCGGCAATGTGCCAACCGTCGCCGTGTGTGAATGCGAGGATGAGCAACGCGGCGAAACCGGCGAGGCTCAAAACCAGCCCGATGCCGTGCGTGATGCTGTTGGCGATCTCTTCAACTATCAAGCGTCTTTCGATGTGCATTCCAGGAAGAACTCCTTGCAGATGATGTTAATCGAGCAAGATGTAATCTTTCGTCGTGTTGTCAAAGTAACGATCCGCCCGGTCCTGATCGAGTCTCATCGCCCGTTCGTAATCCATCTCGCCCGCCTCGCGGTTGCCCTGCCAGCGGTAATTCCTGCCGCGTTCGATGTAGTAATGAACCTGGTTCAGGTTGTGTTCGATGGCGCGGGAGAACGCGGCGACGGCTGCCGGGTAATCGCGTTGCCGCGAGGAGCAGAGGCCGATGCAGTAATGATAGTAATGCGCCGCGCGCGGATTGAGCTTGAGCGCGCGGTCGAAGTCGCTGACCGCCGCCTGGTAGTTTCCCATTGTGTAAAAGCTCTCGCCGCGCGCGACGTAGTTGTAGACTGTGTCGGGCGCGAGCGCGACGGCTCGGTCGAAATCGGCCAGGGCGCGGTCGTCTTCGTCCAGGTAGTGATAGCTCCGGCCGCGCGCGAAATAATGCGCCGCTTCGTTCGGCTGGAGTTGAACGGCGCGGGTGAAATCTTCGACGGCCGGTTTGTATTTGCCCCGGTTGTGATAGCGGGCGCCGCGCGCCAGGAAAAACTCGGCCCTTGAAGCATCGAGTTCGATGGCGCGGTTGAAGTCGCTGATCGCGCGGTCGTGATCCAGCCGGTTGGAATGAATCAGGCCGCGTGACAGATAAGCCGTGGCGGTTTTGTGGCGAACCGAATGGTCGGCCGGATCGAGCAGCAGGATGCGCTCGCCGAGCGTGATCGCGGCGTCCCAGTCCGCGCGCGCTTCGGCGGCGGCGAAATTAGACAGCAAATCCGCTGATGGCTGCGTGATCGGAGCGTGGTTGGCAGTTGGCGAAGCGGGTGTGGGCGGTGGAGCCGGCGCTGGCGGCAACGGAGGTTTTGCCTGCTCACCCGGCGTGACCTGCTGCTGGTGCGATTTGGATTTGATGGGCGCTGGCAACGCGGGTTTCTCAACCGGCGGAGATTCGACGGGCGCTGGCGACGCAGGTTTCTCGGCGCGCAACGCCTCGACGTGATCCGGCGGTTGTGGCAGCGTCTGATTGAAACTTGGCGCTTCGGGCGTTTTGACTTCCGCTGGTGTTGCGGTCGCCGATTTAGGTTCTTCACCCGTGATAGCCGCGATCAGCCGCTTCACTGATTCTTCGTAGCGTTCGAGAAAAGAGATTTGCAGCCAGATGCGCAGCAGAACCGGGATGCGATCGAAGCAGTCTTCGATCAGCAGGGAGATGATACGCGGACAGCCTTCGCGTCCGCGCCGGTGCGACAATTCCAGCGCGGCGAAGATTTCGGTTTTACACCACGGCGAATCGAGCACGTCGTTTGACAGCACGGGCACGTAAATCGTGCAGGATTCCAGCCCCTGATTGATGCGTTCAATGAAACTGTCGCCGGGTTTGATGGCGTCCAGGTCGCAGAAGCCCTGCAACCCCGCGCGGTACAGGTCGTCAACCAGCCGCCGCACGAACTCGTTGTCCTTGTGCGAGTGGGTGACGAAGAAGACCAGTTGGGGAAGCGGTGAATTCATTGCGCTGGCGCCCCCAACGGATTTCCGCACTTCGCGCAGAATTTGCTGGTCGCCAGCCCCGGCTCGTTGCAATTGGCGCAGACCACAGGCGCTGGTTGCAGGCTTCCGCCGCAATTCGAGCAAAAAGCTCCGACGACAAAAACCACCGTGTGGCAATGCGGGCAGGTCGTGGTCGGCGATTGCGGCAACTGCATTGGCTGCGGCGCAGCGGGCAGCAGCTTCGGGTAATCGCCTTCGAGGATTTTTTCGTAAACCCCAGAGTTAGCCCACGCCATGATCTCCTTCACGCGGATGATCGGGAACGGATGAGTCTCCATCCGCATCATCGTCGCCTTGAAGAACCGTTCGAGTTTCGAGTCGTAAACGTCGTTGTAATCCTTCGCCTGTTCCAGGATGCCTTCGAGGTTGATTTCGGGCAGGATTTTGCGCGATCCGCCAGCCAGCTTGCTCAACGTGCTGGCGACGACTTTGGGGTTCTGCACCACCAGCAAAGCCGCGCGGTCGCACGAAAGCGCGGCCATCCGATACCAGTGCAACACGCCGACCTGAAGGCCGAGCGAGGCGGCGGCCCCGATGCCGAACGGCAGGAAGCTGAAGATCGCGTCGCCGAAATTTCGGATCAGGTAGGCGAGCGTGATGTATTTCTCGTGATTGCACTTCAAATGCCCCAGTTGGTGCCCGATCACGGCCAGCAGTTCTTCCTCGTTCAACGCGTCAACCAGCGGGGCGCAAAGCACCAGGTAATATTTTTCCACGCCCGTGCCGAAGGCGTTGAACGCCAAGTCGCTGCTCAGATAAATCTCAGGCATTTTTTGAATGTCTAAAATCGCGGCGGCCTTCTCGAACTTTTTGTAGAGGCTGCGCCCCTGATTCGGCCCCAGGCGGACGTAATCGGCGGTGAACGCCAGGCGGATCAGCTTCTCGGAAAAGATGCTGGAGATTTTCTGAATGATGTTGGGGAACATCGGGATTTTGGCCATCGCTTCGATGGCCTGGATGTCCCACGGATGCTGGAAAGCCTGCGGGCTGAGTTTGGGAAATTCCTTGAGCTGGTTGAAGTCAATCGGCTTGTCGTCGGCAAGATTGGGATACATCGAAGACTTCTCCTTTCGGTTGAGCATCGAGGCGTTGCGACTTCCAGAGGTCGAGCGCGCGGATTATAAGCCGGTCAAACGCCGTGAACAAATCCGCGTTGCCCGCTTGTTTTCCGGCGAATCGGGCATTAGACTCCCCAATCGGCTGAGACAAGCCTTCGCTATTCCCGATCAATAAGACAATCCGTAACCATAGGAGAAGATAACGATGAGTAAACGTGTACTGAAACTGATGGGCCTCTCGCTGCTTTGCGCGGCGATTATGTCTGTGGCGGCCCTCGCGCAAACTGGCGCAAACAGCGCCATCGAAGGCAATTACAACGTGGCCGCGAGCAGTAGTGAACTCGGCACGATCAACTTCCTGATGATCCTCAAACGCGACGGCGGCAAATGGGCGGCTGAGATCAAAGACTCTCCGACGCCGCTGACCGTCACCACCGTCACCATTGACGACACCAATAAGATCACTATCGTCGCCGACGCGGGCGGAACGCCCGTGACAATCGTCGGCAAATTCGACAACGGCGCGATCGCTGGCGATTGGTCAGCGGGCGATGTCAAAGGCACGTGGAAGGCCGCGAAGAAAGATGCGGCGGTGGCGGCGGCAAAGCCGGCTGAAAAACCAGCGGCTGCTCCGGCTGCCAGCGCCGCCGCGACCGCTGGGCTTGAAGGAACTTACGACGCCAAGGTCATCGCCGACGGCCAGGGCGAGTTGCCTTTCACGCTGATCATCAAACGCGACGGCGACAAGCTGGTCACCGCCGTGGAGAACGGAGGCGACCTGAACGTCGTCAGCATCGAAGTCAAAGACCCGGACGTCGTCAACCTGACGGCCACCTATCAGGGCAATGGCCCGATCCCGCTCCCCGGCAAACGCGCTGGCGGCGAGATGGGCGGCAAGTGGGAGTTCGGCGGATTCTCCGGCACGTGGTCGGCGAAGAAGAAGAATTGATCTGCAATCACGCGAAATCGAAGGCCGGTGGTAATACAAATCACCGGCCTTTTTCTATGCGCGTTCGCATCGCGCGATGGGAAACCCCGTGAAGAGGAGGCGATCCTATGAAACCACGAATCATCATTTTCGCCTGCTGCGCTTTGGTGTTGTTCGCAGTCAGCGTCGCTGCGCAATCACAAAACAAGCCTCAGGACAACACGGTCGTTTGTCACACTCCGAGCGCGACAAAGGCCGCGACCACTCCTGCGCGATTGATGGAAGGTTACGGTCAGTTGCACATGCCGATCACCACGAAATCGGAAGAAGCGCAGAAGTTCTTCGATCAGGGACTGGCCCTGCTCCACTCGTTCTGGTTTTACGAAGCCGACCGCTCGTTCGATCGCGCGGCCCAGCTTGATCCCGAATGCGCGATGGCGCAGTGGGGGATCGCGATGGCCGCAGTGAACGATGCGCGGCGCGACGCGGCGGTCAAACGCGCGAAAGAATTGGCCACGAAAGCCAGCGACCGCGAGAAGCTTTACATCTCCGCCGTCGAAGCGCGTTACCAGGGTGAAAGAAGCAATGTGCAGAACAACGGATTCCTCGGTTCGAGCGAAGATTACCGGAAGGCGCTCAGAAAGATCGTTTCGCTCTACCCTGACGACCCGGAAGCAAAGTTGTTTCTCGCGCTCGCTTCGATGTCGGGGTACGAACGCGACGGCGCGCCGCGCGCAGGCACCGTCGAAGCCATCGCGTTGCTCCAAGTCGTGCTGGCGAAAGATTCGAAACATCTGGCCGCTCATCACTACCTGATCCACGCCACGGAATCCGGCAAACGCGCGATTGACGGCGCGCCGTCGGCTGACATCTACGGAGGGCTTGCGCCAAAAGTCGGTCACGCGGTTCACATGCCGGGCCACACTTATGTTCACATTGACCGCTGGGATGACGCGGCGCGGGCGTTTGAAGCCTCGGCGGAAGTTGATCGAGCTTACCTCCGCGATCACAAGGAAGAGACCGACCACGCGGCGGGACCTTATGGACACAACGTTCATTTCCTGGCGATGGTTTATGGCTACCAGGGCCGTTACCGCGACGCTGTCCGAGCGAGCCAGGAGTTGCTCGACGTGACGAAAACGCCGGGCGAAGAGAAATCGCGCGCTGCTCTCGAAGGCCGCATCTCGATGATGCGGGCTTTGGCGCGGTTCGAGAAATACGACGAGATTCTTGACGGAAAGTCTTTGCCGGGTGAAGGCGCGTTCGAGGTTTTCAAAGCGTGGCGTTATTACGCGCTGGCGCTGGCCAAGATCGGCAAAGGCGATGGGGCGGCGGCGCGCGCGCAGATCGAAACGCTGGAACGCGAAACCGCGTGGCTGAAGGAAAAATTCGGCAAAGCAAAAAACCTGCCGCAGGCGGGAAGACAGCGCCAACAGTTGCGCGCGCTGGCCGTCGCGCCACTCGAATTGCAAGCCCGCATCCTCGCGCGCGATGGCAAAGCCGATGAAGCCATTGCGATGCTGAAGCAGGGGGTCGAGGAAGAGATCAAGCTGGGCTATTCCGAACCGCCGCTTTACCCGATTCCGATGGAAGAGGTCGCGGGCAAAGTCTGCCTAGAACTGAAGCGCTGGAAAGAGGCCGAAGAGTTCTTCCGCGCCGCGCTGGAACGCGATCCGGGTAGCGGGCGCGCCTATTTCGGATTGATGCAATCGCAACAGGCGCTGGGCAAAGACCCCGAGGCGCGCGAATCTTACGCGAAGTTCGTGAAGGCCTGGGCGAAGGCGGATGCGGATTTGCCTGAGATGAGGCGCGCGAAGGAACTATCGGGGACGTATAGCGCCTCAGGGCAATAACCAGGTAAACAAGGAGAGCAGTTTTGCCGAAACATCCGCTTGCGGAAGTCTTTGGATTTCCGATAACAAATCATACTAAAGAGGCGCGGCGATACCGTGAGCTTCGGCTTTGTCCGTTCAACAACAGAGTTCCCAATTGCACCAAAGACAAAGCCAACGATCCGCTTGGCGTGTGCAGCATATACGACGGCGCCGACGTGACAATTACCTGCCCCATAAGATTCCGCGAAGGCTGGCTCATTGCCGAACATGCCGCCTCATTCTTCTTTCCTCAAGGCGCGAAGTGGACCTCGTTGACTGAAGTCAGGATCAATGACAAACATGGTCGCTCAGCAGGCAATATTGATGTGGTGTTGGTGGCCTATGACGAGCATGGGCAAGTGACAGATTTTGGCTCACTCGAAGTTCAGGCTGTTTACATTTCAGGCAATGTGCGCCGTCCGTTTATGGAGCTTATGAAAAACGCGAACGTGAAAGATTTCGATTGGGCGCAGGAGAAGAACTATCCGCGTCCCGATTATCTTTCTTCATCGAGGAAGCGGCTGGCGCCTCAGTTGATCTTTAAAGGCGGCATATTGAAGGAATGGAAAAAGAAGCAGGCCGTCGCGATTGATAAAGGTTTCTACGCTACACTGCCTCCCCTCAAGCAGGTTAAACCAGCAGGAGCTGACCTCGCTTGGTTGGTTTACGATCTCAAGCTGAATACTCAAAGAAAGGTGTATGAACTGAAATTGTGCGAAACAATCTATAGAACTGGTTGCAAGTTTCACGCTTTACAAAACTCTCTAAGATTGATGAGTGTGAAGGCGATCAGCTTGAATCCGCGATGACGTTTTTGCTTGGTCTCAAAACGTAAGAGCAGGCGTTTGA
>Ga0187892_10001486_pt1 | contig 53368 bp, 59 predicted proteins | sample MA1701073metaG_FD_139345 | JGI IMG/M metagenome (GOLD analysis project Ga0187892, IMG submission 139345) | Bio-ooze microbial communities from a basaltic lava cave in the Kipuka Kanohina Cave System on the Island of Hawaii, USA - MA170107-3 metaG ...
GATGAGTAATTCTCAGCTTAGATTCTAAAAATAAAAAAATTTGGAAAGAAGAATCAAACTAGGATTACTCCTTTTTCAACCAAATATTGTATTCCCTTGATGAACTCGCCATCAGATATTGTTCCTTCAGACCACCATTTTGTGTTGCTTCTGACCCACTCTGGAACCTTACCTTCTGACATCTCAGAGGGCTGCTTTGGAAGATTTGGGATCTTCATTATGTTGTGCTTTATCAGGTACTCGATTCCCTTTGTGAACTCTGAGTCGTTTATCAAGCCTTCAGAATACCATCTGGCGTCGCTTCTTACCCAGTCCGGTATTGACGATGTATCCTCTGGCGATTTGGCAGTGGTGGGATTTTTCGCAAGGTCTGGTTTTTCAAATCCTCCTTTACCATAAATCTCTCTGACTTTGTCAATGTCAATTTGCTTAATCTGCTGCTGTTCGTAAATGTCAGCTCCTACCCTTACCATGACTGAAGGATATGGTACTCCAAACTCGTTCCAATAATAATCTGGAATGTCATCAAAATAATAGTGACCAAGGCCTAGCGCATGGCCAAACTCATGTCTGACCGTGTTTCCTATCTGCATCGAGAGGATTACGTCGTTTATGTAGCACGGTTTGTAGTAGATGTTATGTTCATCCCTATGATCCTCACAATAGCCCATCTTTTTATAAAAAACTGAAATCAACCGAAAGTCGTTATCTGGACCATCCTTGTTTTCAGTAGCCCCAAGTGACCTAAGCCATGACTCGCTTGTATTTGGAACTGGAAAAAATTGTATCAAGACAGAACATTTTGCTTTGTCAAATGAGCTTTGCTGGTGCAGAGGCACAACAGAATAACTAATTTCCCATTTTGACATATCCTCACGTTTCCTTTCGCTTCCTTTTAGGAGACTTTCCCATTGATCAATTGCGCCTTTGGTTTCGCTAACCATTGTTTTTGTGATTGCGCCGAAAATCATCGTATCCTTAACATAATCTGGCTCAAAGATACAGACGTTAGGGTTTCCACCTTTTAGGGGAGTGAGTGTCTCATACGTTACAGTTCGTCCAAATGATGGTTGAAAAGACGTCAAGACAAGAACAAGCGCAAAGATTGTAATTATAATTTTCAATGAAGAATTGTGAGAAAAGTTGTAATTAAAACCTCTCTGTGTATTCCAGTAAATCACAGCCTACATAATGGTCATTGATTAAATTTGTTTGAAAAATACTGGGCACATCCAAAATTAAGAATTCTTAAAAAACGAGTTTGAGCTCCAAAAAGACACGGTCTTGCCAAACATGTCTATCCACCAGTGCAGATAGTTGTTTCCTATCTTCAATGCGTTTACTGACATGTCGGCTTGGAATTTTTTGTAACTTGCATAAATGTCCAAAAAGTCTATTGTGCTATTTACTCCACTCTCACATAATTTCCCATACGAGCTGACAATTTTTTGGTCTATTCCAAGCCTATCAAAATACTGTTTTTGCCAAATATAGCAGGTGCCAAACAAGTTGTCAACACAATGGAGAAATTCCGTATGCACTTGGCTGTATGCCTGAAGATAAATTGGCGTCTGGTATTCTACTTTCGTAATCAGCCTGTGGACGCTGTCCCTCCATATGTCACAAACTGAATTATACTCGTTTGCTAATTGGCCCTGATTTTTATTGCCACTTTCTGTCAAGTCCTCCCATTCTGATTTATTAGAATCTCTAGTCTCAGCATCGCTTATCTGCATACCAATGTTATGCCACCCAAACACATAATCTCAAGTATGTATCAAATGAACAAACCTTGGACTCTCTAATGTTCTACGTTGGTTATTGATTCCAATGTGATCTATTGCCGTGAAGCTTATCATAAAATGAATCAAAAAACGTGTATGCTTGGCGCATTAAGCTTTGAGCAGACAAGACTTGTATCAAAATTTTGCAGTGACGTCATGTTATTAGACTATCAGATAGTGTTCGTCTCAGTAATCAGCCGACACGGTAGGCAAATTGAATCTGTATCTAGGGGGAATTCGTCATTTATTGATCTAACAAAACATGAGCTGGAACAAGTATACATGCAGCGAATGCTGCAAACACAAATGATAAAGGATTTTGATGACAAACTAAGCAAGCTGTCCGTATTCATAATAGACAGAGAATTTTACATTGAGTGTATTTTCCCATTTTATGACGGTGTATTGCTGGTTGTATTTAATTCGTACAACCAAATTTTGAGCAGTGTCAAAAAAATCTCAAAATCAATCAACGAGTTTAATTTTGAAATAGCTAAATCTGGCGTCATATGCTAAACTAATTTTTCAAAGAAATTTTGTAGAATGCCTGTAATTTAGAATTTTTATTATGGCAGTATCAAATTCGGATATAGAAATGACATGAAGGGCCAGGTCAAAATATGTAATATCTTTCATCACATGATACGCCATTGTTCTTTTATTCGTAATCTGTCATAAAAGACTGTCACAAGTAGAATTCGTAGATTAGGTTGTCCTACGGGGTCTAAGTAATTTTAAAATTTTTTGCCAAAATGTTTTTGATGCTTCTTGAATCTTACTCATCTTTTTTGAACATCTTCTTGGTGTAGTGCTTTTATGACTGATGCAATGCATCTGATGCAAAACGCCTCATTTGCTAGGCTTGTCTTTTGCGCTCTCATAGTGTCAGTTAGCACAGATTTTGTATTAAGAAAACGGACAATAGATTTCAGATTTTTCGGATCAGTATGGAAACAAAAAGGCGATCAATTTGGTGATCATAAGATATGGAGCCGTCAACGCAATGAAAAAGATACATAATCTAAAACATCTGATAAACAGGCAGGCAGACTTTGGTTGAAAGCAATTACGACATACTTGGGGTAAAGCCGGGAGCATCACAAAAAGAGATCCGGGATGCATTTAGGAGACTGGTGCTGGATCACCACGCAGACAGGGGTGGCGAAGACGAAGAAATAGTGAAAAAAATAATCCAGGCATATGAGGATCTCAAGGTAGGCAAGACGTATCCAGACAGTGAAGACGAGAGACTAAAAAAAGCTCGCGTCTACACGGGAGACTCTGAGGAAGAAAGAAGAAAGCGCAATCTGGTTTTGTCTGGCGATGTTGCCAGAGAAATGAAGCTTGCAGAAGACTGGGCAGAACTTTTGAACAGGAACCACGCAACAGGAACGCGGCTTTTTGGCTCAAAGGAGCTTGGTGAGGCAGAGTTTGAGCGAAAAGAAACGGGCGAGCTTTTCATCAAAGGAAAATTTTGGGCAGGCCGTCTTGCCTACGGGGGGCCAATCATAATGGCAGGAAGCATAACTAGCCCTTATTTTGCGCAACAAGAAGAAACCAAGACAACAATTACTGTGAAGAATGGCAACTTTACAATGCTCGATCCGATTCAAAACAACTTTACAATTGAGCACGGCGCAAAAATTGTGGCAGAAAGTGGCGATATCGTAGCTGGGAACTTGATAGGGATAAAGGAAATGCTGCAAGACCCGCAAGGCCGTGTTGGGATATACATCACAAAAGAACATTTTACAGAACTAAGGGCGCCAAAAGGCAAAATCGTTGCAGGCACAGCAAGGGAAACAGTATTTTTAGATGGTGAAACCGTGGTCGTAAATAATTTGATTAACAATATCAAAGTCAGGGCAAGGCACATTGCAATTTTTGGAAGCACAGTAAACTACAACTGCGAGCTCGAGCTGAGGGCTGGCGGCTCACTGATATTTCACGATGAGGGTTCTGGCTTTGCGCTCTCAGATGATGCGCTAGTAAAGCTCGAAAATGGAAAGTGGTTTAAGCTCCAAGAACTAAAAACCTCGAACATGGTGGGCCATGGAAGGCAGATAACATATGAATATCTGGATAATTTGGGCAGAAAATCAGAAAAATCCCAAGGTGCTAAGATTAGCCTAAGCAAGTTCTTCAAGAAAAAATGATCTAATTGGAGCTAAGCATTGGTTGCACAGGTTGGGGCTACGAAGGCTGGGTTGGGGCATTTTATCCAAAATACTTACCAAATTCAAAATTTCTGAATCATTATTCTAAAATTTTTGATATCACTGAGATTAATTCCACATTTTACGCTGTACCACAATCACAAATTGTGAAAAAATGGTATTCTGATACGCCACCACAATTCAAGTTTACAGCAAAGCTACCAAAAATAATAACCCATGAAAACAGGCTTCAAAAACTTGTGCCAGACCTTGAGCAATTCCTAGAATCAATGAAACCGCTTGGCTCAAAATTTCTTTTAACCGTGGTCCAACTACCGCCGTCACTTTCATTTGAAGATGCAAAGCCAAGCCTTGAGCAGCTAGAGTCATTTTTTAAAAATTCATCCTATGTTATAGAGGGAAGGCATCAAAGCTGGTTTTCAGAAAACGCACTAAGATATCTGACTGACAAAAAAATCTGTCTTGTCTGGAGTGATGTCAAAGGTATAAAAAATCCGGCGCCGCTTACCTCAGACTTTGTATATCTTAGAGTTATAGGGGACAGGGCGATTCCTGAAAAAGAGTTCGGCAAAGTTCTGCAAGACAGAACAACTGATCTTAAGGCGTGGGCAGAAAAGATAACTCAACTCAGGGGCAATCTCGCATTCGCAGTTATAATGGCAAACAACCGGTATGAAGGGTTTGGACCTGCCACTGCAAACAAGCTACGGCTTTTGCTTGGACTGGACGAGATAGAATTTTCTGACAAGTGGCAGAAAAAACTGGGAACTTCTTAAATAGCGATCTAAACATGCGTTTGATTTTTGTTTTATTATTTCACAAACGTTCAGGCAAAGTGTGATCATCTTTATTGAATGCCTTGAAGAAAAAGCATTCAGGATAGTATCAAGTACGAGAACACTGATGCGCTTCTACTGGGTCGGTGGGCTAGGAACGGCGTTCCTTCGCACTGCTTGAATTACTATCCTGTCTTTATTCACACGTAATTTTACACATGTTTATTATTTTTGACTGCATGCTTAAAATTTAAATGAATTTACCCTTATTCCAATTATACCTAAACAAATTTTAGTAATTTTCATAATATATGTTATATTTGTTTGATACGTAATAGCACAGTTGAAAAGCGCAATGCGTCTCTGCACAAAATCGATTAGTCCTTTCGGTGGTACGTATGGTTAGCCGTGCAGAGATCTATCAAATGGCCAAGACTGGTTGTATTGCAGGACTGGTAGGCGGGTTCGCGCTTTTCAGCTCATTTTTCTGGATAGATAGTGAGGTGGGTGTGCCGTTTGGTACATTCTACGAGGTAGTTGGAATGATTGTAGGCCTAGATGGTTTTGAGGCAACTACGTTTGGATTTTTAGCACACATGCTTACAGCTGCGTTAATTGGTGCAATATTTTGTATATGCTCCACACTTCACAGGTTATTGCATATCTCTAGTGTTCCAAAAGGAATTATTGCTGGGGCAGTGACAGGAATCCAAGTCTACGCAATATTCTTCATGCCAATAACTATGTATGTGATGTTTCCACTGATATCGGCACAAGCATCTGGTCTGTCTGCTTCCATAACGCCGCAAGACATGCAAATTGCAAAAACGTTGATGGAAACATCAGATTCGATCCTTTGGGGTTCGCTTATACTTCACGTCTTGTATGGAGCAGTAATGGGATTATTTAGCTCAATGATGATGTATGAGGAATACCACATGAAAGAAAAAAGTAAAAAAGAAAAAAAGGAAAACTGGAAAAAATTCGAGAGTGAAAACTGGCCATCTACATGACTGCCGCTTATTTGCGACCCTCCTTTACAAAGAGGGTTCAGACTGGATGTGTTGCAGGCCTAGTGGGGGGTTTTGCAATTTTTGTCAGCATATTCGTAATTGATCTGAGTTTGGGAGCAAACCAGGGGACATTCTACAAAGTCGTTGGGCTTCCGGCTGGAATTACTGGGATTTACGCAACCCTCTTTGGGATGATACTGCATATGGCAACAGCTGCCTTGATAGGAACTGTATTTGGTATTGGCTCAGGCATTCATAAATTGCTGGAGGTTTCATCAATAAAAAAAGGCGCAATTGCTGGAATTGTAACATCACTGGTAGTCTTCTTGGTGTTTTTCATGCCAATTAGCACCCTTTTGATAATCCCACTCTTGCAGTCAAACACAGCAGAGATGGGTGAGGCAAGCCAGCTTCTTGTAAGCATGGAGATGATTATGATTGGCTCACTCGAATTACACATAGTATTTGGCATTGTGATGGGAACATTTTTTGCAATTGCAGCCCAGCATGAGTCAAAAAAGCTAGTGGAGACAACGGCGGTCTAATTGCTAAGAACTGTAGCTATATCTGTAATAATTGGAACCTTTCTCATTGGGACATATTACGTGGTTGCAGCATCATACATACAACCTATTCAAAATGACAAGATTGCAGATGCGTTAGGGGAGGTACAAGCAGGTCTTACATATGAGAAATTCGTATCGCTTGATGAAAATGAAAGATCAGTTCTTGTTCAACTAATGCCGTCACATACAATTACAATGCTGTTGCAAGAAGCAAAAAGTCATCCAAGCTTTATTGCAGAAAAACCAGATGTCATAAAAACACAATCTGGCTCAAACGAAATTAGACTTGTAAAACTGTCTCAAATCTCTGGCCTAAAGGGATACGACTCAAAAGGGGAGGCAGTAATAATAATTTCTGGGGACAAGACCTTTTTGCGACTGCAAGAATTTGGTGTAACAAGTGGGATTGATCAACACGTGTATCTTACAAAAGACGGTACCATTGCTACTGGAATTGATCTTGGAAGGCTCAAGGCCTCGCAAGGTGATCAACACTATGACATTACTGGAATAGATGCGCAAAACTACAATATTATGATAATCTACAGCAAGGTTTTTGATACATACTATGCGCACGCAAAATTTCTGAAAACGCAGTGATTGATTTTATTCAGTGAAACGGTTTTGCCTGATTCGTGTCTCAAGCTTTGAGACAAACTCCTCAAGATGTGAATCTTTCTGGGGGTTTTTTCGCAAAAGATAGTACAGTTCTTCTGTTGCCGCATGGTAATCAACACCAATTGTCTGCGCGATGTATAGCCCCAGATACGCCAACACCAATTTTCTTAGTATTTGGTGCGAATAATGGCTAAGATCCGAGTTTAGCTCGTCTAACACATTTGCAAAATATGCGTCAAGATACGCATCCTTTGATTCTCTGTCTCGCAATGTGAATGCCCCACCAAGCTGTCGCTCAGACATGTGAATCTGTTCTACGACTTCGATGAATTGTTGGTTCAGTGCGGGATCTTTTGTGAGTATCTCTGAAAGCAGGTCTGCACAATCCTGCTCGGAGCTGGCAAGCCTGTTTTTTAGCGAAAATATAACATGGCAGGCAGCACAACTCTGATGTAGTTCTGACTGGTGGGTTTGGATTTTTTGCAGCTCTTCTTTTATGATATCTGTAATTTCGGTCTTGTCCACATGTTTTTGTCCCTTGTTGACCTTTTAATTCCTTGTAGCAATCAATTATTATCTTGCCTAGACATAAGGAATGATCAGGCGATGAAGAAGAGTTAGAGACATGATAAAACATGATTGTAATTCAAACTCTGAGTCCTACAATTTGAAATTTGAGAGTTGTAAAATCCTTTTTAGTACGGTTACAGAAGATAATCTGTGAACAAAGGAGTCAAAATAGGAATTATTGTGGCAGCAATTGCAGTAGGAATAGGACTTGCTAGCCCTTTGTTTTACGAAAGAGATGTGAATGAACCGCTTCCTGTAGCTTTAAACCAACTTGAGGAAGGCCTCACATATGAAAAATTTGTAGCGATGCCAGATGAGCAGAGAAAAACGATTGTTGGGAACATGGCCGATGATGTTAAAGAAATGATCATGGAAAAGGCCGCAACAATTCAAAGACCAATCTCAGAGAACATGGATGATCTGACAAAAGAATCACCACAGCCAACTGTTACAATATTGCGGACTGGAGAGTTTGAGGGGTTGCTTGGGCACCATGCCTCTGGTACTGCAAAAATAATAGACGTGGCAGGAAAAAAATATTTGCGATTTGAGAACTTTGAGGTAACCAACGGGCCAGACCTCAGGGTATACCTGACTAATGGCGGAAACATCCAAAATGGGCTTCATTTGGAAAAACTAAAAGGCAGCAGAGGTGATCAAAACTATTCACTTGAAAACATTGATGCTGGTGTGTATGACACTGTTGTAGTGTACTGCCAGCCGTTTGGCGTACATTTTGGACAAGCAAAACTAGTTTGAATAAACCATGGTGTGGCTGATTGAATTGCCATCATACGGGTAAACACTAGCACAGATGGCAGACATTCAGATCAGCTTGTAGGGCTTTATCATAAATTTTATTTTAAGGATGGTATGCCTGATGCGAACAAACTAGCCAAAGACTATGCAGTGTTCGCATTCGCAGTTTGGGATTTGCTTTGACTTTGCAAGGCATTTTGCATGCTGGCCTGCCTGGCATTGTACGCAAATCTGATCCAAGTTCTCTACACTGGAATACTTTTTTGACTGGTCAAAGCCAAAACCGCCGTCTTTTGGACCAACCATGCTTGATTAATGCAATGGTTGTATTTTTAGATGGTGATTACGAAACTTAGGATTTGTCTTCGTCGTCTTGGTCTTTTTGTTTGTCCCAGAGGTGCATTGTTCCTCTGAGCATAAAGGCGCCTACAATTATGGTTACAATTCCTACTACAATAAACGAAAAAACCTTGATAATTGAGCCTATCTTTGGCATGTTATCTGCCCTCAAGACATACTATGTTATCATATCCTGTTATTCTGTATGTCTCTTCGTGCGCGTCCTTTCCTTCGCCAGTGTAGACGTCGATGTGTTTTCCAACAATTGCTGTGCCTGTATCGGATCCAAAAAACACAACTCTGTCCCAGGGGGGAAGGAGGGTTGGGATCATAACGCTAGAATTTTGAGGAATTAGTGATGTGTCTACTGCTATCATGTATAATTCTAGCTTGTTTCCAGTAGCATCCAATGGGAAATCACTCAGATGAAACGATTCATCAAACCAGCCAAGATACTTGCCTGAAAGACTCTTTCCCCACCCTTCTGTTTTGATCTCTGTAACAAAATCCGCTCTGAACTTGTATGGGATTCCGTCAACACTTATTGTTATGAGATTGCCAGCATAGTCCGATTCAACAGGTGTAAAGTATCCTGTGATGTACCAGTGGGGGCTGCAGCTTGAGAAATTTGAATGACTTGACGAACTTTGCTTTATGATAGAATATGTCATCAAAAAATTGGTGGTGGGGTTGTCCTGTGAGTCTGCTGACAACCTGATTACTCCAACTTTTTGCAAATAGATCACAGCACTTTCAAACTCGTCTGCGGATATTTGTCCATCCTTGAAATATTGGTGTACGGTAAGAAACCATTTTGGAATGAAAAGATCCTGATTTGCAAATGAGGGAAGTGCGACAAAAATAATCATGGATGCAAACATTATGGCAAATACCCGATCTAACAATACGTAATGGCTTTGTAGATGTCAGATAAAAATACACATTGTTTTGCAGCATTCTTTTCATGGCATTTCGATTAAGATGAGCTACTGCTTTTTAATAATTAAGAACAAATTCAAGCTGAAATTGAGCCTATCGCAGCCAAGAACTAAAGCCAATTCGTGCCTATTTTGCGGGGAGATGCTCAAAACTCCATCAAAATGTGCCTACTGCGGATTCAAGTTCTGTCAGGGCCATCTGTCGACAGACGATCACCATTGTGGCAAGACAAGATACGCCGAATATGTAAGAAAGACAAACACCGACGCCATACCAAACTTGGCAAGCGGAATATTTGCCGTGGTTTGTGATACATGTGGTTACAGGTCCTCAAAGGGAACTCTCATAGAATTTGCAGGTGAAGAACTAATTCAACACATGCAAGTTATAGGGTGCTCAGAAAATACGTTTCTAGAAGAGATTGGCGACACTACGCCATTTGATTCACAGATAGTTCAGATAAAACCAAACGACCAGGACATGGTAATGCAAGCCGGCAACACCGCACAAACAAATAACTCCGAACCAAAAGAGGGAATTGTGGAACAGCTTGCAAAGCTTGCATCATTAAGAGAAAAAGGCGTACTGTCAAACGAGGAATTTTTGTTCATCAAAAAAGAAATCATCAAGAAGCTAAAATAAGAAACTTTCAAGATTGAGAAAGATCATCGATCTTCTTTTTTGTCTCTGCATGGTCTACTCGCTCTCTTTGCAGTGCAATTTTTAATGTCTCGAGTTCTTTTTGTGTGGCAAGAAGTTTGGTGTTAAGTGATGCAACAACGGAGCTTGCTGCGGCAACGACGTTTTTTGGAGTTGCACGGTCGCCTACGTTTGACATCTGTTCTTCGATGAACTTTAGCTCCTTTTTTGAAACCTCTATCTCCTTTTTCTTTGACTCGTATTCCTTTCGTATTTCCTCGATTTCTTTTCTTGCTGTTTCTAGTTCGGATTTTTCCTTTGCAATGTCTTGCCCTGCACTTTTCTGAGCGCGTTTGTTTTCCTCGTATGTATCTTGCAGCGTTTTTATCTTGTTTTTCAGATCCTCAGATTCTGCTTTGTACCTGGTGTGTTCTGATTTTACGGTCTCCAACTCTTTTCTTGCTGCATCAAGTTCGCCTAATGAGGACTTTTTTTCCTCACATTGCGAATTAATTGATTCCATCTCTGATTTTTTTGCATTCAGCTCTTTTTTTGAGGACATCAGGTCGCCGATTACATGCTCGTATTCCTCCTTTACCTTGGCGAGTTTTTCAGAAATGGAGTTTAGATGTTCTGTCTTTGATCTGACTTCATTTTGTAGGTATTCTAGCTCGTTTGTAATTAGCTCCTTTTGTATCTCCTCGGGGCTCTTAATCTGTACTGGCTCTGCTTCCTTGGCCTCATCGTGAGACTCTTCCTCTTTTCTTGCTCTTCTAAAAAGTCCCATTGCTACCACCTATTGGAAAGACGGATATTTCATTCATTTCCGCACAAAGCGGAGATAAAAACCCAATCCGCCTATCAAAAAGCCAAGAACTATTAGCGCCAAACCAAACTCTGGACTCTCCGAAAACCAAGCGGGGGTTATTATGAATAACAATGCGCCTAAAATAATTAACAAAAACGCGCCGCTTTTCTTTGGCTTGTTGTGTTCACTGTGGGCCATTTCTTAGAGGTGTCTACCGATCATCTGCGCTACCTTCTTTCTGCCAATATCGATGATAAATGGTCCAATCTTTGGTCCACGGTTTGCAGCCAAAATTATCTGATACAAAACCATGAAAAAATCCTTTGGGGTAACGTTGTTTTCTTTTGCGATGCTGTATATGATATTTTGAAGGTCTTCTGGTTCTTTTTCTTCTTCAAGTGTTCCAACTAGTTGTTTTAGTGCTTTTTTTGTAACGTCATTTAGCTGCAACTGCGCCGGTTCTTCTTCTCCAAAATCATCCGAATAGTTTCCTGCAAGCTGAATTAGTTGCCCTATGTATGGATCAGGGTTTTTGATAGTGCCATAATCAATTAGCTTTTTGGTGACTCTGTTTACCCTGTCTTCTTTGAATATGCGGCACAGCTCAACTAGCAGTCTATAGCTTACGTGGAGTGAGGGATCTTTTGGAGGATTGAGCAAGTTCGTATACTCGTATAATCCCTTTGATTTGATTGCCTTTGCCTCATTGTCAAGCTTGATTTTACCAAAGTAAATGCCCTCAAGCTCATTATACTCATCCATTAGTGTGGGGATATCTTCAAATCCAAGCTCCCTTGCGCCGGTAATTCTTTTGTACAACAACAAGAGCATTGACTTTGGCGTGCCGTACCTGAACCATTTTTGCGACGTCACAACATTTCCAGCAGACTTGGAAATCTTTTTTCCGCCTTTGTCCAAAAACATCTCATATTTTACGTGGTGCGGGTGCGGGTGTCCAAGTATTTCGTCTGATACCCAGTCATTTACCTTGACTGAATCCATGATGTCCTTTCCATACGCCTCAAATCTGATGTCAAATGCTTGCCACCTTGCCGCAAACTCTACTTTCCATGCCAGCTTTCCAAGGTCCTTTGAGATGTCTGCCTCTCCTTCATGGCCGCATCCTTTGAGTATTTGTGAGCCAATCTCGACATTAGAGCACTTGTACTTGGCCCTCATTTTCTCCACATCGTACTCGTATGTCTGTGCGGTGTAGAGGCGGTTGCATTTTGCGCAAACTGGATAATATGGTAAAAACTTTTGGTATTTTTCCTGTCCTACCATCTCTGCAATTTTGTTTCCAATTTTTTCCGTGTTTGTAAGAATTGTGTGGATCTGATTTTTTAGAAGACCTTGACTATAGGTGTCGTATGCACGCTGAAATTTGTACTTGATTCCCAGATTGTCTAGACCATCAAGTAAAAGGCTGCTCATATGCTCGCCGTAAGAATTGTGGCAGCTGCCAAAAGGATCTGGTATTAGAGAAACAGGCTTTGCAATGTGTTCGCCAAGCCACTCGGGCAGGCCTTCTGGTATCTTTCGCAGGCCATCAAGATCATCCGAATATGCAATAAGCTCAGACTTGAAACCAAATTCCTGCAGAGCTAGCTTGACACCATAAGCACGAACTGCATCACCCAAGCTCCCAATATGTGGTATGCCTGATGCACCAAGACCAGACTCTACACGCAATAAGCTGGTATCTCGTCCAAGCTGTTTTTCACGTTCAATCATCTCGTGTGCTAGCTTGTCAATCCACGTTCCTTTGCCAATAATTTTTTGATCAGCTTCTGACATGTCTTAACACTAAACCAGAAGTTTTGCCATATAAGGACCATCCAATGAATAACCAAGCTTGTGATAATACTGTCTTGTTCCAACGGCGCTGATTACCAAAAGTTTTTTTGCATCAAATTCTTCTTTTGCAATTTTTTCAGCTTCGCCCATCAGGTTCTTCCCAAGACCAGAATGTTGGATCTGGCCGTCCTCTCGCTCGCCAATCTTAAGTGACCTTCCATAGACATGCAGCTCCCTTACTATGCAGCTGTTGTTGGTTACCTCTTTTCTGTGGGCCTTCTGACTTGGTCTTCTCAATCTTAAAAAGCCATAAATTTTGTCATCTGAATCATCATAAGACAAAAAGACCTCGTCCCCACCAGATGATGCATAGTCGTCACGGTGTAGAAAAATCTCTTTTTGTATTTCGTTTGCAAGCCCGATTTCGCGGCACCTGATGCACTTACAGGACAGGTTTTGCCTTTTCAAATTACTGTGTACTATTTGGCGCAGGTTGCCGGATTTGGGGCCTGCAATGATTTCCTGGGGAGAGATTTCGCGCTGAACTCGCATGATTCGTACCCAGTGCGGTATGTTCTTTTTTACCTCTGTTAGAACTCTGATCATATCATCACCAGAATAAGGCACGTACTGCCCTTGCTGATATTGCTGGTATAATGGTGTATGTTGCAGAACTAAAGATGGGTAAATCTTGAGCATATCTGGCTTGAGATCATCGTCTTCGAAGAGTTTTTTGAAATCGGCAATGTCTCCCTCTGGACTCATTGTGGGAAGTCCAGGCATCATATGTGCTACAATCTTGTATCCTGCATCTTTTGATATCTGAAATGATTCTACAACATCTGAATACGTGTGTCCTCTGTTGACGATCTTGTACACATTTTCCTGCAGGGTTTGAACGCCGATTTCAACGCGCGTTACGCCATACTGCAACATCAAGTCCACGTGTTCTTGTTTACAATAATCGGGTTTTGTCTCAATTGTAAATCCAACGTTTCGAATGTGGGTTTTTTCGTTGTTGGTCTTGGCCTCCTCAAGATCTGCAGAATCAAATCCATTCAGCGCATCATAGCAAGACTTGATGAAATTCCATTGATAGTCTTTTGGCATGAAAAGAAATGTTCCTCCAACTATAACGAGCTCCATCTTTGTTGGATCATGACCATATGCAACCAATTTTTCAAGCTTTGAGAGAATCTGTTTTTTTGGATCGTACTGGCTCTCAATCGCGTTTATGGTCGACGGCTCATTTCCGGTGTAGCTGTTAGGCGAATTGAACTCTATTCCACCTGGACAATAAGTGCATCTGCCGTGAGGACATGCATATGGCATTGGCATGAGTGCAATCACTGCAACCCCAGACGCAGTCTTGACTGGTTTTTTTAGCAGTATTTTTTGTAGCCGAGCATAATCACCACCGTTGACTGTGGATAAAATCTCATAGTTTCTTGGGATGCGCTCAAGAGCATATTTTGTGCAGATTTTTTTGATTTGCTTTTTGATCTGATTTTTTGTAGGTGAATCTATTGAAAGTAAATCGCGTGAGATCTCTACGCACGCCTTTGCAAAAATCGCGCTTGTTTGTTGCAACAAAATGCAGTATGTGGGTGGTCTTAAATTCGTTCAAAAACGACTCTAGCGTCTTTTTTTGGTTTTTGCTACCTTTGATTTGCTCTTCCGTGCTTTGATTTTTCGTGATCCTCTGGATTTACTCTTCATTCTGTTTTTCTTGGTGCGAGATTTCTTTACTGGCTTCTTTACTTTTTCGATAGGGCTTTTGGGCAACTTTAGTTCTCCGAGTTCTGTCCTTACCTTCAAGTTTTTCATCAGAACAAGCTCGATTCGTGTCTTTGCGCTAAGATAAGCTAGCTCGTCATCTGGTGTCGGAAAAGAGCTTCCGTGCTCTGTAAAACATTGTGCATGAAACACCTTGCCTTTTTGAAAATCCATATCAGTCTTCGAAACCCCTTGTTTGCACACAGGACAAATGTCCACGAAATTTGCACTCTCCATCAATGATGCTCGACTTGATTCGACTAATTTAACATTTTTCTAAAACAAAACGCGATCTAATCTTGCGGTGCCGGATTCTTTTGAAGATCTTTTCTGTATTCCAGCTTCAACCAAATTGGTGTGATGATGCTAGTTGCTGCTACCATTAGCACTATGGTGGTATAGACATTTGAGGTAAGGACACCACTTGACAGTCCAACTCCTGCTACTATGAGTCCCACCTCTCCTCTTGATACCATGCCGATTCCAACTCTTTTTGCCTGCGGTCCATTTCTAAGGAACAACCAAGCAGGAAGGCCGCATCCAAGCATTTTTGTTGCAACTGCAATACCGATTACAGCTGCACCGATCAGAAGAATTTCCGGATTCGCCCCTATTCCTCTGAAATCAACTTGGGCCCCAATTATTGCGAAAAAGAGCGGTGCAAAAATCAAACCAAGCTTGCTTACGTAGTGTTCTACCCTCTCAAAGAGCTTAGTTGAGGACAGTGCCATGCCTACTACAAATGCGCCGAGGATTGGCGAAAGCCCAATCACGGCAGCTAGTCCCGCTGCGCCAAAGAACGCGGCTGTAACCACCCCCTCGATGCTTCCTCCAGCCTTCCATAGTTTGGAATTGACAAGTTTTGGGACAAAAAATATGGCTGCAACTGCCATGGCTGCAAAGAATGCGAGTACTTTGATAATTGTAAATGATATATCTACGACATCAATGGATTCGCCACCACCTCCAAGCGAGGTAACAACTGATAACACGGCAATTGCTAGAATGTCATCAACAACGGCAGCGCCGATTATAAGTCGGGCTTCGGGACTTTTTAGTTTTCCAAACTCGCTTAGCACTTGTACAGAAATTGCAATGCTTGTTGCAGTGAGAGCAGTAGCTACTAGCATTGCCTGGTATGCATGGAATCCAAACAACTGAAAGATAAAAAATCCTACTACAAATGGTACGACTACTCCTAGTGTACCAACAGTAAATGACGCCTTGCCGCCTTTGATGAACTCTCGAGGCGTCATTTCAAGGCCTGCCAAAAACAAAATCACGATTGCGCCTATTTCGCCTAGGATTTTTACTTCTGAACTAAGCTGCAACAATGTCTCGCCCTCTATTATGAGGAGTGATCCTATTGCGAATGGCCCTATGATCATCCCTGCCAAAAGTTCGCCCAAAACAATTGGCAGCTTTAGTCTAACAAATAACTCGGCCATCAGCTTTGCTGCAAAAAGCAGAATACAAACGCCGATTATAACTTGAACAAAATGAGCCTCTACCAAGTCACATGCTCTGTATTCTGGTCATATAAGGTAGTTGCTGATTAAAAATGATGAGAAGTTTTGTCTAATTATGCCAATTTTTTAGAATTGAGGTGGACGCCGACTTTGTTAGAAATAAAGCCAATCTCTTGGCTTTTCATCTTGTACTTTTTGCAAATTGAAATGATTTTTTGTGTTTCTTGTTTTGGCGCAACCACGCAAAACCCGATTCCCATGTTAAATGTTTTGTACATCTCAATCTGGCTTACCCCCAAGTCCTCAATTAGTTGCATTATTTTTGGTGGCTCCGGCATAGCGTCAAGCATGAATCCGGCCCTTTTTAGCCTCAGTAGCTTGGTAAACGCGCCGCCAGTTATGTTTGCAAGGCCGTGTACTTGGCAGCGTGAAACGACTTCCATGATTGGTTTTACATAAATCTCAGTTGGGGTCAAAAGAGCGTTTCCGAGTTTTCCAATGCCCCTTATCTTATCACCAATCGAATATTTTTTTAGCAAGACCTTTCTTGCAAGAGAATACCCGTTTGAGTGAATTCCACTGCTATTAATTCCAATTATTCTGTCGCTTGCCCTTATTTTGCTCCCAAGTATTACTTTGTTTTTTTGTACAAGGCCTGCAACCATCCCTGCCAGATCAAATGAAAATTTCCTTTCTCCAAACAAGTCAGGCATTATTGCAGTTTCCCCTCCAACTATTGGGACTGATGCCTTTTTTGCACCTGTAGCAAGACCTTTCGCTATTTCTACAAAAACACGTTCGTTGTTTTGATTCGCTGCAATGTAGTCAACAAAGGAAATTGGTTTTGCCCCAATACAAATTATATCATTTACATTCATTGCTACACAATCGATTCCAATAGTGTTGTATTTTTTTAGCATGTTTGCAATGAGGACCTTGGTACCAACACCGTCTGTATGCGTTGCCAAAAACATGCCGCCGTGAATTTCAACTAGGCCTGCGTAATGCCCAAACCCGGATTTGACTCTTTGTGACTTGTGGGTTGATGAAATTATCTTCCCAATTGATGACTGGCTTTTCTTTATCTTTTGTACATCAACTCCTGCAGACTTGTATGTTAGTACCATGACATAATTGCGTTTGTTGGCTGCATAAAAGAACTTTTAGTTCACATGTACATGTTAGAATCTATCTGTCGGTGTTCCTTGTATTTTTCTGAAAGCTCCTTGAATTCGATTCCAATTTTTTCTTTTTCTTTTCGTAGCTCCGATGTGTCAATCCCGGTTCCATAAACGGAATTTATCGCCTCAATCAGTGTTGCTGCCGCAAGAGGGTCTGGGCCCGAATGGCTTGCTCTCACAAGAAGCGTAATTGCGCGAATTTTACGCACAAGGCACTCATTTAGAATGCTACCGGGAATTCCGGTGATGAATCCCTGGGAAATCATGCTTATTCCTTTTTCAGACATAATTCTACACAGGTCTTCTTCCGCTGCACAAAACGTCTTGTTGTCATGTTCGTCGCTTGCAACGCCATCCAAGATTACAAATTCTTTTGTGCCTTTACCTTCTGCCCAATCTAAAATTGTGGATGCGATATCGTACAGCCCATCTACACTCAGTGTGATTTCGCAAATTATTGCGCAAATGGTTCCATCTTTGTTAGCGTAAAATCGAAACGGGTGTCGTAGACGCCCCTGCATGAAAACAGTTGATGGCGGCAAATATCTTGAGCGTAGATATCCAACCTCATGCATTTGTAATTTTTGAATTAGGTATCCAACGGAAAGTGGTCCTACAAGACCTGGACCAACAAACCCAGCAAAAATTATTGGACTTTGGTAATTGTTCTTTTTTATTTCATGGACGTGGTCTTCTGAGGCACGCTGTCGCACTATGTTCGGTTTTTTCTGCCACTAATTACCTTTATGCATGAACAAGTTCAGCATGATTTTTCCTCTCTCGGTAATGGAGTAAATCATGCACTGGCCGAGTTTTTTTCGTGTCACAAAATTATAATCTACACAAAGGCGCAGGTAGTTCAAAAACGATTTCTTCATGCGGATCTTTGAGTTTGTGTATAGATCAGAAAATGTCATTGGTCCAGCGTTAAGCTGATACAAGAGTTTCAAAAGTGACAGCGTACTAAAATCACGAGAACGCGTCTTTATCGCATCCAGAATCTGCTCGTCTCTTATTATGATAAAGTCATCAAAGTGGTCAGCTATGTCTAGCGGTACATACGTGAGTCGTGCTTTCATGTTACCGTATGGTACGGTACATTACCTTATTAAGATTAGCTTGTAAATTAGTTGAGTTTTCGACAATAATTTTCAACAACGTGAGCGTGAACTGCACAAAAATTGAGGAGTTTATGCTACTGCAGGTAGCTGTTTTTTCTCCTTGGCTTCTTTGCGCATCTTTGCAATTATTGACGCAAGCTGCATGGAATGAATCTCGTCCAGAGTTTCACACATGTGATTATTATTGTTTAATCATACTTAAGCATACTATATCGGAACTACGGGAACATTCTCGCATTTGATCGAGGGTGCAGTAACTGGCATTGCAGCCCATGATAATACAGTTCTTTGATTGTTTGCAATATCTGAAATGCTTTGTAATAACGTGGGAAGGCCGTGTATGATCCTCACAGATTTTGCTGGCATACTGATCTGGCCGTCTTTGATAATCCAAATCCCACTTCTTGCAGTACATGAAAAATCCCCTTTTATCGGATTTACTGCATACGTATACCAAAGCCTACTGATCAAAATTCCATTTTTTGTGTCCTTGATAATGTTGTCTCGACTCGGAACCCCTGCTTTGATGGTGAGGTTGTGTGGAGCTGAAATTGGAATTGGCGTAGAGCTGCGACCAAGGGGGGATCCAGGTCTGCACGCATTGCCAGAAGAAACGGTTCCTTCCTTGAACGCATTGTAAGAATCAGAGTATGTGTTCTCAAAGATTCCGTTATTGATGTATTGAGTTACATTGGTTGGAATACCTTCGTCATCAAAGGCCTTGCTTCCCAATCCGTTAGTTACGTGAGGATCGTCAAGCAAGTTAAACTCTGCAACTGCCACTTGACTCCCAATTTTTTCTGAAAAACAACTTCGTTTCTCAGAATAAGTTTTCAGGCTAAAGTTTGGTGTGAAAACAAATGATAATATCTCACCTACTGCCATCGGCTCAAAAATTATGGTGCTAACTCCAGCATCGCATCTTTGCGGATTTATGGAATTTGTGCACATCTGTGCGGCCTCAAATCCAACCGATTGCGCATCAAATTCTGCCAAAGTCCTAGAACTTGCCTGACCTATTCCGCTTACTGCGATTCCTTCTTCAGAGTCTGCGTTTATTACGCCTGAAATGTAGGTTGCTTTCTCGGTTTTGTGCAGATGGCTTGTATTTTGCAATTCAAATTCCTCGCAAACTACGTTCAAAGATCCAGAAATCCGAGTTATCTTTTGGTGAGATGCGGAATTGATCATCTGGTGTGCGATATCTGCTGCACCAGAGGGCTCTAGTTGCCAAATCTTTTGGTCATTTGTTTTTTGGATGTTCACGTTGATTTTTGTCTCAGCAGGAAAGGACTTCCAAAACTCTCTTTTGGTTAGGTTTTGTAATGATCTGAGTGCTACATCTACGAGCTTTGCCGGTTTAAGAATTGTTGATTGGCAAGAAGAGATCTTTTTATCATGTATGATGCGAACCCCTAAAGATTTTTCATAGTTTTCCTTTATTTCAGCAATTTCAGAATCTGTAATTCTGGCTGTGATTATTTTCTTAGTACAAACTACAGACTCGCATTCATCAACACCAAGTTTTTTTGCACAAGAAATTACATCACTGCAAACAGTCAAGTCTAGTTTGCCCTTGGGTTCTTGTATCTGTACTTGTCTATTTTTACAAGTTCAAAATAAGAGCCAAAGCGCGAAATATCTTCCACGTTATCAAGATCCTCGTGATCCGAATCAGAATTGTAGACTTTGAGAATCTTATACGTAGTTGTTCTCTGTGCTGGAGTTCTCCCAACCTCGCGAACTAGATGTCTGATGTCTTTTGGTTTTAGTATCTGACCGTGTTGCGCGCCAGCCGATGTTGATATGCTCTCGTTGATTAGGGTTCCACCAAAATCATTTGCGCCCCATCTGAGCAAGAGCTGCGACATCTTTGGGCCCTCCTTTACCCACGACATCTGGATGTTGTCTATTTGGTTGTTGAGCATTATCCTTGCGATGGCGTGGGTCAGCATGACGTCGTTTGCACTCGCACCGTTACGGATCCCTTCGTGTAATCTGTGCTTGTACATTGGCGCCTCTGTATGGATAAAGTTGAGTGGAACAAACTCAGTAAAGCCACCTGTCTCTTTTTGAATTTCTCTTATTTTGGCAATGTGCTTTACTCTGTCTTCTGGCGTCTCCACATGACCAAACATTATAGTTGAAGTGGATCTTATGCCAAGACTGTGTGCAGTTTTAATGACGTCTACCCAATCATCGACACTAATCCTGCCAGGCGAAATCTTGTCGCGGATTTTTTGATCAAGTATTTCTGCTGCAGTGCCGGGAAGGGTGTTAACCCCTGCGTCCTTTAGCCTCTGCAAGTATTCTTTTATTGAAAACCCAGACTGTCTCGCACCGTATAGTACCTCTTCTGGAGAAAATCCATGTATGTGGATGTCTGGAATTTCAGCTTTGATTGCCTTGCAAATGTTTTCGTATAGATTACCCTCCATATCTGGCGGTAGACCAGCTTGGATACACACCTCGGTTGCACCAAAACCATGTGCTTCTTTTGCGCGGCGAACAATCTCTTCTGTTGGCAGGAAATATCCCTCTTCCTCTCTGAAATCCCTGCTAAATGCGCAAAAGCCACATTGCTTTATGCAGACATTTGTAAAGTTGATGTTTCTGTTTATTACAAATGTGACAATGTCACCGACACGTCTTTTTCTAAGCTCGTCTGCAACCATACCAACTAGGTGAAAGTCAGTTCCTGTGGCGTCATAAAGCCTGATTGCCTCTTTTACCGAGATCTCTTTTTCTGACAACGCCCTGTTAAGTGTCTGGGCAATTAGCGGATCCGAATTCTTTAACAACGATTCAATAACTGATGTCATTTCCAATACTCCGCACTTACAAGACCGTCTTTGTCCATAATTTGCGCCATTTTGTCACAAAGATCGGCGTTCACAAGGCCCATAAATTCCGGATATACAGGAAACCTTGCTTTAAGCTCAAACCCTGCACTGTTTGTGTTTTTTTGTACGAACTCGATTTCAGGCCAACCGAATTCGGGATTCACATAGTCTGGTGTTAGCGGCGATATTCCACCCCAGTCATTTATTCCGGCTTCGATAAAACTTTGGTATGATCTTGGGGAAAGGTTTGGAGGTATCTGGATGTTCATTTGTGGCATTATCACTCTGGTGAGTGCAACTATCGTCTTGAAATAACTTTCCTCAGCCGACGCGATCCCTCTCATAAGTGTGTCTGGCTTTGGCTGAAAGTTTTGCAAAATGACTTCTTGTATGTGTCCAAATTTTTGGTGCAGTTTTTTTATCTCGAAAATGGAATCAATTATTTCATATACAGTCTCGCCGATCCCAACTAGCAGTCCAGTAGTCATTGGCATTTTTAGCTCCCCGGCAGACTCTAAAACGCGCAATCGTGTTCTTGGATTTTTGCTTGGGGCAAGATGATGAGGCATGTTTTTTGCTGTTAGGCGTTCGCTGGAGTTCTCAAGCATCAAGCCCATACTGACATTTGTTTTTTTAAGTTCATTAATCTCATTTTTTGTGAGATTCCCGGCATTTGTGTGTGGGAAGAGACCTTCTGAGAGTGCAATCTCTGATGCATGAACTAGATATTCTGGTGTGCTAGAAAACCCGTTTTCTTTGAGCCATGCTTGTGCCTCTTCATATTTCTGCTCAGGCCTTTCGCCCGTCACAAAGAGTGCTTCAACACAATGATACTTTTTTGCAAGCCTTGCTAGTACTTGCACATCTTTTTTACTCATCAGCGAGAGTTTGGGCTGGCCTGGCTCTGACTTGTACGTGCAGTAACCGCAAATATCCCTGCAAAGATTTGTTAAATTGAAAAACGCCTTTTTTGAAAATGTGACAGTCCTTTTTTTGTATTTGTTGCGTAGTATTGTTGCAGCCTCGTATAACTCCGAGGAATTAGTTGATGCGAAACTGAAAACCTCGTATGCATCAGATACTGTGATTTCTTCTCCATCTAAAACACGATTTAGTGGCTCGCAGCCAAGTACAAGATCGCTCAATACGTCGTTACTTTTGGTTTGTAGTATTTATTTTTGTGTTGAATTGGAGGAGTTGTTAGTAATGTTTGAGTTCGGCCTTTCCTCCAAAGTTATGATAACATCTGTGACTCTGCCGTCACGCAAAATTTGCAAGACCATCTGGTCCCCAACGGATTTTTCGCGTTGCAGGTGAATTAAAATGTCATCAATTTTTCTTACGACCTTTCCATCAACTGAAAGTATAACATCCCCACCAATTTGATATGTAGTGCCATCTACTTCGGCTGTATCTGTACTACCTCTAAGACCGGTCTTTTCTGCAGGGCTATCATTTAATACGTTGATTATCAGAAAACCCCTTGCGTCCTGAAGGCCTAGCACCTGAGCCAAGTCTGGGTCTATGTCTCTTCCAGATATTCCAACCCATGGGTGATGATATGCTTCGCTTTCAATTAATGTGGGGACGATTTTTTGAACTGTTCTTGAAGGTATGGCAAAACCAACTCCAGAAAACTCGCCACTCTCGGATTGGATTGCGGTGTTTATTCCAACTACTTCACCACGCATATTCAAAAGCGGTCCACCAGAGTTGCCAGGGTTTATGGCAGCGTCGGTTTGAATTATGTCTGGAATCTGAAAACTTCGGTCTTGTGATGGGAGCAGCCTTCCAAGCTGACTTACAATACCTGAAGTCATTGAACCAGAAAGACCAAATGGGTTACCAATTGCAGCAATTTGCTCTCCGACCTTAAGCTTTGAGGAATCTCCAAGTGGCAGAGGATGTAATGTTTCTGCATCCGTGTTTACTTTTATGACTGCAAGATCAGTAAAGATGTCTTTGCCTACAATTTTTGCATTAAACGACCTTCCGTCCAAAAACGTAACAATAATTTTTTCTGAATTTTCAACAACATGATCGTTTGTTATGACATGTCCTAAATCATCATAAACAAATCCAGAACCAATTCCTCCTGGCCCACGCGGGTCTGTATCGGGTCTCTTTACGTTAACTCTTACAACACCAGATTCAGTCTTTTCAAAAATTTCAGTAAGAGGCAGGTCTTGAGAGGCTAGAGACTTGTCTTGGGCAATAACCGTATTCTTTGTTGATTTTGCAATTTCATCAACTGTGGGTATATTGGTTGGTGGATTAAGAAAAATACTATATGCTACAAGCACAATGACTGTTGCTAGTAGACTGCTTACAATTACTGTTGATTTGCTCAATAATTTGGCAGCTTACAGATAATCTATAATTGTTACTAGCTATACGCTTATCGAGTTTTGGGCATGATCTTTCATGGAATAGGATCTGCCTCGCCAAGAAACGGCCATGTTACTTTTTGCCTGCAAAATTCCGCATAGAAATCCCGCAACTACAACAAAACTACCAATAGGTCCGCAAACCCCGTGTGGCGTTCTAATGTGTAGTGTTTTTGCATCAAAAAGCCCTGCGGCGTAAAGTAGTCCTGATGAAACAAGCGCTATCCAAAAAAGCGCAGAAAATGACTGTGCCTGATCAAAAAAAATGGCAGAATACGTAAGAAGGATGTACGGCATGAAAAGCAAAAACAGGACCGCGAAAAATATGCCAACGGCAATCTTGCTGTTTTGGAGATAAAGTGGGATCATTAGTCGCTTAAGACCATTCCACAAAGTAGACCAATCGCGAGCCCAGACGGCATCGATGAGATGGTCTCCACGAACCATTCGCATTCTATGTCCTGCCTCTTTTACCTTCTTCCCAAGAGCTCCATCCTCAATTATCTCCTGTCTTACCCCCTCATGAGTACCTACAGATTCGTACACAGAACGCTTGATTAGGTAGAAGCTCCCAAAAAAATACCCTGTTTTCTTTGAAGGATCATTTACTCGTAGTGCAGAAAATCTTGTGTGCAAAAACGTGGAAAGGATGGGCAGGGTTATCTTTGTCCATGCATCAAGACAGATCATTTTTGGAATGGCCGTCAACGCGTCAAGCTCAAGTGATAGTAGGTGTGATACTGCTAATGAAATTACGTTTTCTGAATGGGTTGTATCAGAATCTGTGAAAAGTAAAAGCTCGCCTGTAGCTCTTCTATATCCTTCCATGCACGCCCAGTTTTTACCCATCCATCCCTGCGGTTTTGGCCTTGCACTGACATGTATGACCTTGGAATTTTTTCTTGCAATCTCTGCAATAATTTTCCCAGTTGCATCTTCTGATGAATCATCGATTGCAATGATTTCATAATTATCATAATCTTGATTCAACAATGAGTCAAGACACTTTTCAATAAATTCTTCCTCATTTCTTGCAGGTAAAATCACAGAAACCTTGGGACGTCGGTGTTCTTTTGCATCAAATTTGTCAAGATATGGAGTCTTTCTAAACGAATCAGTCATTGACTTTATGAAATGAATCCACGCACCCCCAACGCCAATCAAAATTGTAAAAAAGGCATAATTGACTACATCGACAAAATCCATGTTACTTCTCGATTTCTTGCTTTATTGATTCTAGTGCCTGCTTGGTTCCATTTTTTATGTGCTTTTTGACCATGCCTGTGAACATGCCCATCATACCTGATAGTTTGATGTCCCACATTGTTTCGAGATTCGTACCGTTTTCTTGGGGCATGAGTTTTATGGTCTTAGTGCCATTTATTATGCCCTCGGTAAACTGCCCAACGATCTTTTCTTTTGGATACAGCGTAACTTTTTGCATACATTTTGAGTCCTTGAAGGCAATTGTCACTTCACGTGTTATCGTGTTACCGTCTTTTGAGATGTTGCGAATTTGTTTTGTACCCTTCCAAAATTTTGGCTCATTGTCAATGTCTGAAACTAATTCCCAGACTTTGTCAACTGGTGCATTTATGGTAATTGAGGCTTCTATTGTCGCCATGGTTGGGAATCTTTTTAGCTGAAATATTAGTTCTTTGAATTAGTTTGCAAAGTCAAAGGTGACTTGTTCTGTTGTGCCGCTATGGGTCGAGCTTAATGTGTATTTGCCTGACTGTGCCCAACCCTCTCCGCCAGCAATAGTCAAAGTCGAAAACTCGCCATTTGCTTTTGTGCTGACAGTTTCACTCCATACCTGCTGGTTGCTTGGATTGCTAATTACAAGGTTAACGGTTGTACCAGTAGGCGCCTTGCCAGAAATTGAAATAATATCTCCTCTGGTATATGAGTCTTGATCAACTTCTATATTCTCAGTTACAGTCGGTTGGTCAATTCCGAGATTGTCGCGGTTGATTGCAACAACGCTGACTATTAGAAGGGCCGCTACAACTACAGCGACACTAACTACTATATTTCGAATCTTTCTTTTTTCTCCTATCTTTGGGATTGGTTCTTGGCTCTTTGGATTTTTGTATTTCATCTCAAATGAGATGTTCTGCGGGGGTGGTGATGGCGGTGGAACAATTCTTTTTTCTGGTATTTTTACAATATTTTCAGGCTCTGGTCTACTTTGCTGCAGATATCGCCAAACTAGACCTTCAACATATCTCCTGTCTTCAAGTGTGACAAGCTTTTTTGTCTCAAAATCTGCCTTGATTCTCACAAGGCGTTCATGATCCCCGTGACCTTCCTTCAAAAGGGCGTCAATGTCATCTGTAAAGAACTGGCCCATACGGTATTTCCTGTAAGACGTTTACATAAATTAATTGCGTGTTAACTTTAATGTACAAACGTTGTTGCAAGCATCATTTTAGCAGAGTTCGAAATTAATTTTAACGAGTTAAAAAAAGCCTTGATATGACAATTGCGTATGATGATTTTGCAAAGCTCGAGATTAGGGTGGCTAAAATAATTTCAACAGAAAAAATTCCAGGTAAAACAAAGATACTGAAAGGAACAATTGACCTCGGTGGAGAAACACGAAGTCTCATAATTGGCGGGGCACAGTTTTTTGCACCAGAAGAACTTGTGGGGAAAACTGTTATAGCAATAACTAATCTGGAGCCAAAAACTGTTGGTGGTGTGGAGTCAAACGCAATGCTTTTGGCAGCAGACCTAAACGACAAACCATATTGGCTAACAGTTGACGAATCAGTCCCACTTGGGACCAAAATAAAATAATTATCCTATGCCGGGACCATCTTTTTTGGGTTCGTGCGGCTTTTCAGCTATTTGCAACTCGTCAGTGTTTATCTGAATCTTGAGAATTTTTTCAATTTTGTTTATGATGTTTTTTGCTGCTCTGTGTTGCGGTGCCTCTGGGTCGAAGATTTCGCCAAACAAACCAATTCCGTGGATGTTTTTGTTTTTTGCAGCACCCAAGACAAGTCCGTTAAACCACGTGATGCTTTTCACATCATTTGAGAGTGTTTTTACGCCGTGTGGTTTTAATGATTCAAGAAGTTTTTGATCTGTAGCTACACCGTACACTTGGTCGCCATCAGTCTTTTGTATGGGCAAATATCCGCCAGCTGAAATTATTAATCGCACATTGCCAAATTTTTGAACTGTATCGATTACAAAATCTACTAATTCAAAAACCGCATTTGGTTCTTGAGGTTGTGTCTCGCCAGTAAAAATGACAAGAGAGTTTTTCTCATCTACTAGAATTGTATAGTCATCAAACGGTACTTCGACTAGCCCGTCTACTTGATTGACCCATGGCTTGTCTGACAAAACCACCTTGGCTGCGGCTTTTGCCATGGTTTTTTTTGCAATGTGTGTTGATACTAAGCCTCCGACCCTACCCATGTCTGGCAGGGATGCAATCAAAATAATGTCCTTTAGCTTAAAATCCCCAAAAAACTCTACTTTCATCTATTGCTTTCTTGCTCGGCGTTGATATATTCGCTTTACTTCTAATTTATTACAAAAATAAAAGCCTAATCGTAAATCATTAGGTTTTTTTCTTCAAGAAGCGAATGCAAGTTATTCACAGATCTATATACGTCGGGTTCTTTTTTTGCACCAGTGCATACAAGCTTTCCTGAGGAAAAAAGCAGAATTACAGTTTTTGGATCAAGCATTCTATGGATTAACCCTGGGAATTGTTCTGGCTCGTACATGCTTCTAGGAAGAGTTCTGGCTGCCTGTTCAAGATGGATCTTGCCACCAAGGTTAATCGATGCAACGATGTTTTGGATGTCAACTACTGCATCTTTTTTGATCTTAATCCCTCCTTTTCTGAGCTTTTGAACGACTGATTTTACTGCACTTCGTGCCATCTCTTCTGATTTTGCTCCAGTACAAACCATCTTGCCGGATGTAAAAATCAAAGTTGCAGTCTTGGGGCTCTTGAGTCTGAATACGAGGCCTGGGAACTGATCCGGGTGATATTCAACATCTGGGAAATTACGGGTAATCTCATTTAGGTCCATTTTCTGGTCTACTGAAGCAGAAGCAACCACATTCTCTATGCTTACTATGGGCTTTGTTTGCGGCATATGCTACCAGTTGACTTAGCTAGGCTATATAAAAAGCACTTTCTAATTGTTTACTAGGTGCACAATTTCTTTGAAATTTGCATAGCCAACTCTGATCCATATACACAAATCAATTAATTTGGTCTAATTAGCCCCTGAATAGTTGAACTTTACAGAGATGCTATCGCCTGATACCCTCTTTGGAGGGGAAACCGGCAATCCCTTGATGTGGCTTGTCTGGATTGTCCCAATCGTACTCTTTGTGTTTTATGGGCAAAGGATCCAACTTAAAATCACATCGGGTGAAATTAGCAAAAACATTGAAAAGCTGAAAAAATACAAAGAGGATTCTAAAAAGGAGCTTTTAGGTTACCTGAAAAAAAACCTAAACACTACAGATGAGACGCCAAAAAAAGTTGAGCAGTTCTTGGAATACTTTACCATAATGCCAGTCGACGTTGATCCAAACGGTATTGTGCCAAAAATAAAGCACTTGGTTAGGTCAAGGGAGGACTATACCAGAGCACAAGTAAAATCGCTATCGCCAAGCATGAATGCACTTGAGCTAAGTAAGATTCAAAACATTTTGGAAGTTGTCACATCACTTCACATGTTGCACAAAATAGTAAGGCATCTTTATCTTACTGCAAAAAAGCAAAACAACTTTCCACTTATTTTGCCTCTGCAGATGATGATGCCGTTTATAATGGAGCAGGCAGATGCACTAAAGGGCGCTGTGCCTGCACTAAAACAAGGTCAGCCAATAGGCGACGGCATTGGCCCTATGGTTGTAGGCAAAATGATGCTTGGGACGCAAAAAAAGACAATTGCATTTGAAACCGTGTGGGGAGAAACGGACTTTGAGCAAAGAAATCTATTGCTTTTAAAGGCAGAGGGGCCTGCTGCCACGGTTGGAAGGCCAGGTGATGCAGTAGAAATTTTGGTTAAAGAAAAAAAACCGGACATAATTGTCATGGTGGATGCAGCACTAAAGCTTGAAGGGGAAGATTCAGGAACTATTGCACAAGGATTTGGAGCGGCAGTTGGCGGGATTGGAACCGACAGATTCCAAATAGAAGATGTTGCAACAAAAAACAATATACCAGTTTATGCCATAGTCATAAAACAATCTATCAAAGAAGCAATTACGCTTATGACAAAGGAGATTGCGGACAAGGCAAAAGAAATAGAATTACAAATCTATCAAACAATCAGAGAAAACACAAAACCGGAGCAAACAATTCTGGTTGTGGGGGTTGGAAACACGTTGGGAGTACAGCAATGATTTTTTCAAAAAAAGAAAAACAAGTAATTGCATATACTGCTGAAAAATGTCCATCATGCAAAAATGAATTAAAAAGAAAATTCAGAGATGGTGACTTTCTTTTTGCTCCAAGTATTGAATGCGCTTCTTGTAAGGTTCCAATGGTTATTGAAAAAATCTTTGGAGAGCCTACAGAGTCGTAACTAGTGCACCAGTCTCAGTTGGTATGAAGGTGTGTTCAGCTTGGGCAACCCGTTGTCCGTTTGCCTCAGTCAGAACAGGATATGAGCGAACAATTTTGTTTTTGACCAATTCATCTAGGAGGGGCTTTGCCTCTTTTTTATCCCATTCTTTTGTAATCCATCGAAGTGCAAATGGCAACGTGTTAAAGTTTTCCCAGATATAATCAAGAAGTTTGTTTGCATTTTCGTTTTTAGTTTTTTTTCGAGATACTAACCCAAAGATATTTCGTATCTTACCTTCACGCACAAATCCCAAGCCTTTTGATGTGGTGACGAACGGTTCGCAGGCATAGGCTTCTTTGGAGGAAAGTGAAAATGAGCCAATTGACCAAATGTTTGGAATCGATTTTCCAGCATGGATTGTGTATTGCTCAAGTGAGTGGCCACTAAGATTTGCAATAGGCAAAAACCCATACTGCTTCACTGTTTTTTCAATTACTCGTCCAACATCGCTAGCTTTTGTTCCCTCCTTCACTAACGCCATCGCATTTTTTAGCGCCTCTTCTGCTGCGTCTACTAGTGCCCCAAACTCAGGATCGTATGAGATGCTAACTGCGGTATCCGCAATGAATCCGTTTATCTGTACACCAAGATCAATTTTGATTAGGTCTGTGTCTGATAGAACCTTGGGGTCGTTTGGTTCGGCAGTATAGTGCGCAGCAAATTCATTTAAGCTTGCATTGACAGGAAATGCGCATTTTCCACCACGGCTTTTAATTTCAGATTCCACAGTTTCACAGATCTCGTAGAGAGTTTTATTTGTCCAATCCTTTGTTCTTGCAAGCTCTCTTACCTCGGATGCGATTTTACCTGCTTTAGTATAGTCATCGATTTGCAATGGTTTGCATTGTTTTTGCATCTTAATTAAAATCATTGGCTTAAATTGGGGTGTAAAAGCTGCATCCCATATTGGGATTGTGGTCTAGCTTGGTATGATTCGGGTTTTGGGTACCTGAGATCGTCGGTTCAAATCCGGCCAATCCCATTTTTACTAACCCGATAATTTTTAATTGACTTTACTAACACAGAAGTAATTGAGCTACCAAAAAAAAGAGATCCTTTTAGTTGCAGGAGTCTTATTTTTCATGATTGGTCTGCTGGGAGCTGGGCTGCCATTAATCTACTCTGTAATTATTGCAGTTGGAATTTACGTTGGCATCAAAGTCTTTGTAGGTAGGAGACAGCGACTAATAGCGAAAGAAATCCCAGAAGGCGTTTGTGTGGAATGTGGCTCCAAAATTGTTGACGGAAATTGCCCAAATTGTGGTGGTGCCGGCCAAAAAGAGAAATGATGCGCATCGTTTTTTAATGAAGAGAACGTACATTGAGGGTAAATGAAGCCCACATTCACAACTTGCTCAACTTTTGCTCAATCAAGTTCTAAAATGATAATAAAAACGACAAAATCATAGGTAAAAAATGAGGCCTTGGTTACTAACTGGTGCATTTGCAGCGCTACTTTTTTTTGGAGCATTCGCTAGTTCATATGCCCAAGAACTAGCTGATCACGTTGTAATTAACGAAGTCGAGACAAATCCAGCTGGTGACGATTCAAAGGCAATATCTGAGTGGGTCGAACTCTACAATCCTACTGGCGAGGCCATCGACATTGGAGGATGGAAAGTGGCATCAACTACAATTACAAAAAAGACACTAACCATTCCGTCTGGGACTCAAATCAAAGCTGGACAATTCCTAGTTTATTCATATACGAGTTTGTGGTTTACTGACGTTTCTGAAAAGGTACAACTCCGAGACAACTTTGGCAATGTGATTGATGAAACTCCAGTTATCACTGATCAAAAGAATGATTTCTCATCATGGCAGAGAAAGTATGACGGTCTTGAGTCAAATACGTCAAATGATTGGATTTTCAGGACGTCCTCTGCAGGATCTTCAAACGGGAAGCTTGAGGCTGTCTCTGCAGGAGCTGGCGACCTGACCATTTCTGTTAGTACAAACAAACAGTCTTACGACTTTGGTGAGACGGCAACAATTTCAGGAAAGGTATCGAAACGGATCTACCAGGAAAAACCATATTTTTTACAACAACAAATCACATTGTACGTTGATGGCCCAGGCAGTTATAACAAAAAAATTACACTTTACCCAGATCTGAACCTTGAATTTAAAACGTCACTAAAGCTTGACAAAGTACTGGGAGTAGGTTCTGGAACTTATGATGTCTCTGTTTTTTATGATGTAGTACAAGACAAAACAGTATTTTCAGTAGGTGAGATGTCTGCGACTATTATTGAGGAACAAGAATCAGAATTAGCAATATCTAGTGATAAGATTGCCTACATTCCAGGCCAGCGAGTAGAAATCTCTGCAAGTACAACTAAAATAATTCCACTAGAGGGGCTAGAGTACGGCATTTTTGATCCAAATGGAAAGAGACTCTTCTCAGGAAAGTTGTACCCAACTACAAAAGGCAGCTTCTCAACTATAGTCTATATGACAACAGTAAATCCTGTCTTTGGGACTTTTGATATTGTGGCAAACTATGGCAAACAATACGCAGAAACCACGTTTGAATTGGTAAAAGATGCCAAAGACACACAAAATATTGTTCTGACAACGGACAAGCAGGCTTATGGGCTGGGGGAGACAGTATTGATCTCTGGCAGAAGCAACAAGTATGTTGCGGCACTTGATTTAGAAGTCTTGCAGACGGGGACAACAGCAATTGGGAAAGATACGCAAAACACATTCAGAATAAAGGACCAAGTAAAGCTTGCCGGTGACAGCTCATTTGAATACAAGACAAAAATTCCAAGCGACCAACTTCGACTTGGTGATTATCGTGTTACTGTTTCAAAGGAGTTTGGGAAGGCAGTAGCTTATTTCAAAGTTGTTCAAAACCCAGAAGAATATTCAGCTGGTGAAAAAAGGGCCTATGTGTCAACTGATAAGGCAAATTATGAGGCTGGAGAAAAGCTAACAATAATTGGTCACGTGATTCCAGAGACAAGGAGTACGTTTGTGGCAATTCCTGTTTCTGTGTCAATTCTAGATGAAAGTGGAAACCCCCTAACCATTGTTGGATTAGACAAGAAACTCAACCTAAGGGATGATAGTCTAATTACAGCATATGTCTTTACTGCAATCCCAGATGATACTGGAAACTATAAGATAGAAACAACACTGAATTTGTCAACCTTTAAGCCTGGGGCTTACATAATTGAGGCAAAATATGGCAAGACTGTGGTGTCTACAATATTTTCAGTAAGCAGCACTTTGGATACAACCAATAAAAACATCAATGCCAAACTCGATAAAAGCATCTATGGCCTTGGTGAAAAGGTTAGCCTCCAAGGAACACTGCTTTCAGGTCAATCTGCAGTGAAAATTATTCTGACAGCACCAGATGGTAAAACCCTTAACTCAGGAGCCAAAATTGATAACTCTGAGTTTTCATGGAGCTGGACTGCTCCATCAAAAGATTATGATCTTGCAGACATACGCGATCCAAGGCAACTAAGACCGACCGTCTTTGGTAACTACAAACTAACAATTTCAGCAGCATCTGAGACAATAGACCTCTTTTTCAAAGTTTCAAAGAGCCCTGAAACTGACACACTCGAAATCAAGCCACTCGATGTAACTACAGACAAGCCCGTCTACAAGGCAGGAGAAAAACTTGTTGTTGTTGGTAATGCAATCAAAAGGCAACAAGTAACTAGTACTGGAGCTGGGATAATTCCTGACAGAGTAAATATTCAGATCAAGACTATGAGCAACAAGCAGCTCTATGACGGAACGGTGTCATTTGATGCTGGGGGCAATTTTCAAGCAACATATGACCTACCAATAACAATTTTCAAAGATGGAACATACAAGGTCACTGCAACATATCAAAAACTAATAACGTCCACTACATTTGAAGTCAGAAACGATATTCCATTTGGCGGGGATGGTAAAACCACCATCACTTTGAATACCGACAAAGAAGAATATTCACCTGGGGATACAGTTCAGATCTCTGGGGCTACAAATAAGATCTTGTCTCTGGGTAAGATTGACTTGGTAATAGTTCCAAAAGAAAGCAAGTTTGATTGTGGGACACATAATTGTGGTCTTGGAGGCACAAAAATAGATCTGACTAGATATTACAACAACGGGCTATACAAATATGATTACAAACTTCCAAGCTCCCTTGATCTTGGTACTTACGTAATAAAGGTGGATACAGAGTTTGGTACCTTCAGCAAAGCATTCGACGTGATTGAAAAAAAGGAACCACAAAAAACAACAAAATCACTTGGCAAGATATCAGACAAGTTTAACCGAATCACAGATGCCGTAATTGACATTCCAATCTTTGCACAAAACATACAAGACCAGGATGTTGCACCGTCGTCAATTCAGGGTTCAGTTATAACAACACGTGGTTCTGAAAAATTAGTAAATCTCAAGATTGTGGCAGATGATGGCTCGTGTATTATAGGTCAAGACAACAACTGCCTTGTCTCAAAATCTACCGGAAGCGTTGAGGATGGTTATGAAGTAGTGTCCTTTGCTGGGCTTGACTACAAAATAACATACTCTGGCCCTGAACAGTTTGTAGAAGCGTTCTCAATTACGCCAACATCTGAAGATGGCGTGATTCCAAACTCGATTTGGACTGTCGAAATAATCAAAGGGAACCAGTCATCTAGATTTTACTACGAGATCGTCTACACACCGATCCAGTAAGAAGATATTTCGCAACTTTCGTAGTATCTTAAATGAATGTTCATGTGTTGATGTTTAGGCAAGACGATCCAAAAAAATGCACTGCGGCAAAACTAGTCAAGTTTGGTCTTGCCAAAAGCATCCCGAGGACTAGATCAGACACAATCATTTTGGATCCGTTTGCAAAACAAACATTGCTAAAAAAAGATGCAATCATAGCACAATCAATTACTGGAATAGATTGCTCGTGGAATCTGGCAGGAGATGCATTTGCAAAAAAATTTGCAGGCTTTCCAAGAAAACTTCCACCGCTGCTTGCAGGAAATCCAGTCAACTATTCAAAGCTAAACAAACTAACGACAGTCGAGGCAATTGCAGCAGCTGTCTTCATTTTGGGGTATGAGGATCTGGCATTGACATTATTGAGCAAGTTCAACTGGGGCCATACGTTTTATGAGCTAAATGAGCATTTGTTAAAAGATTATTCAAAGATTGATTCAGAAAAAGAAATTGAGCCACTTTTACGTGAATATGGAATTGAAAAATCTTGACTGATGGACTACGAGTCCAACAAAACGATTCAACTAGGTAAAAACTAGAATCAACTAAATATTGGGGCTACAAAATAACACAATAATTGCGAGCTGGTGGACGATTACTGCGAAAGCAGAGGAAACTCCTCCCTCGTTGCAGGAAGCGCGTTCTGGTGACAGAAAGCCAGAGATGGCAGGCAACAGAACAGAAAAAATCCGAACTGGAGCACAATGATGGAAACACCTGAGGTTTCCAGCAGACGGAGTGAAAAATCTGTCCCGCGCAGAGCAAGGCCAAACCGAACCACAAGCGCCTGCACTCGGTTCAGGTAGGCTGCAAAGCTAAATGTCGTCTAAAACAGAAGGAGGGTTACGGCCAGCACGCAACTATTTTAAAATTAACCAAGACCTATTCTGATGGTTTTCTTTAGAATCTCTGTCGTATCAGACAGTGACGTCGTGTCAGTAAATCTGAGCTCTGCTGTGGAGCCAATTTTGATTCTCTTACCATCAATTTCTTTTGGCATCTTGACTGTGACAACAAAGAGGTTTGTGTTGTCTCCAGTCTCCCTAAAAGATTTTGGTTTTGCATTAAATGCATCGTCTGCTAGGGTTGTCCTTATACCATTTGATGATATAAATTCTACAAGTCTCAGAGGTATGTTGTCTGCTTCTTTTGAATCAAAGTTAAAGTCTGGATCGTAAATTTTTATCTGAAATGTTTGACCGATTCGGATCTTGCCTGGCGATGTATCAAAATCAGTGCTGGCTTTTCCAATTGAAATTGATCTGGAGACAGTAATGGGGTTTCCGGAAGTATCGGATTCATCATTATACTTTATGATGAGAGTGTCGCCTTGTTTGAGATATTTTCCGTTTACTGAAGTCGGGATACTGATCTTTCCAACAAAAACTCCAGAATTAACATTGGTTTCAATAATCTTTGTTGGACCTGTGATTGGAATGCCATTAATGGTAAATTCTAAAAGCCCAGCAGTTAATATCTCATCGATTCCGCGATGACTAATGTTTAGATCATCATCGTGTACGTAAAAAGTCAAAGCGCCCCCGGGAACTAGGCTTACACCACCTGGGAATGCAACCAATAAAGCAATACTAAGTAAGGGCAACATGTTCTATTCTTCCAGTATTTTTCTGAGTTTATCTCCAATTTGTGGCTTTTCAATATTGCCCAGAACATATTCAATATCTGACCTGTCATCTACATCCAACATTATTCTGTGAATCAACACAAACGAATTGTGGATGCCGCGAGATTTTGCTATAGACAAATGGATTTTGTAGCTGTCTTCATCATAATGTGTTTCCATTATGTCAACGGGGGTTCTGAGAAGCGCATTTGTTCCGTCAAATTTTCTTGAAGGCACAATAAGAAGTGAGTTGGTGTTTTTTTGAAAAGCAAGCAGGCTGTCAATATCTACTGGTTGGATTAATGGAATGTCTTGGGGAAATACAACTGATGCCCCAAACCCATTCTCGAGTAGATACTTTTCTGCCAAAGAGACTGCCGCATTTACACCCTTTTCATTTTCTTCAAAGATGGAAACTGTATTGTATCTTTTTCCTATCAATAATGCAGATTCGTCATTTGAAACAAGAATAGTTTTGTTTATTTTTTGAGCTTGAGATATTGTAGAGAGGACTTCTTCTAGCATTGTTTTGCATAACGATTCTGTTTTTTCTTGTGTAAGGCCAAGCCTTGTCTTTGCGTTAGAAAATCTTTTTACGGGGATTATGGCAGCTACTTGCAATCTATACGCGGACGTTTTTTAGAACAAATGATGCTAGGGCATCTTCGGCAATTTTGTTATTCATTTTGATGGTGGTGTCATATACTTTCATGTCCAAATTTTGAATCTTCTTTGTAAGCAACCTGTCTTTTGAGTCAATCACAATGTTTGAGCAAACATCGGAATACATTTGTGCTATGCCATAGGGGGATACCTCAATACCAGCCGCCTGCATGTATTCTGCAGCTGGTCCAGAAAATGCCTTGTTGGACACAAGGGGGCTTATTGCAACTACCTTTTTTCTATTTTTTGAAAGTTCTTTTCTAATTCCCTTGATCTGCAGCATAGGGCCAATACTTGTAAGTGGATTTCCGGGTGCAATTATTACTAGTTCAGAATCATGTATTGCGTTAACAGCCTCAGGATTTGGCCTTGCCTTATCTGCCCCGATATACTGTATGCCTACTACCTGATCTCTTCCTTTGTACTTTACCCAGAACTCTTGTAGGTGCATCTCTCCTTTGTTTGTAGTTATTCTAGTCTCAATCGTGTTGTCTGTTACTGGCATGACCTTTGCCTCGACAGCAAACTTTTCACACATCCATTTGGTAATGTCGGCGAGATTTTTTCCATTTTTTAGCATGTTTGTTCTAACTAGATGGGTAGCAACGTCTCTGTCCCCGATTCTAAACCACGTCTCCTCTCCAAAAATTTCCATTTGTCGCAAGAATCCGAAAGTATCTTTCCTAATTCCCCATCCCTTATCATAATCTAAAATGTCTGCAAGGCCATAGATTATGGTGTCAATATCGGGGCAGACGTACATACCATAAAGCCAATAATTATCGCCAACATTACAAACAACATTGACGTCTCTTGATTGTGAAATAACTCCTCTGACAAGTTTAACAGAACCTGTACCGCCAGCAAGTATTGTTATCATAATCTGAAAACCTCTTTTTGTATGGCAGACTGGATCCATATTACCTTTTCAATAATTGTGTTTCATGTCAAAATGGTGACAAAAATCATAAAAAAATTCAAATTTAGTTTTTACAAAATTTGGAATGCAAACCTTCCAAGATAGATTTATTACTGTCTCGCCAAGCATGATTTTTGTGAAGAATAGGGCTTCGCTACTGGTATTCACACTTTTGAGCATTTTGGTCGTAGGGACAGTTTATCCAGCATGGGCAGCGCAGCTTAACTGGGATGCAAAGACCTTTGAGACTGCACAAACCCCAAAATTCATCTTTCAAAGAAGTGTATTTGTAGAATACCCGCAGGGCGGTCAGGTTGCAGATGCATTAAGAGGAAAAGACATGTCAGTTTTCTTTTCTGCAGACTCTTCAACAACAAACCTTCAGGAACTAATTGATAAAATTAATCAAAGTCTTTCACAAAAACAAAGCTCTGCTCACGTAACTGCTGTCAAATTAGATTACAGCGCCTCGATGTTTGCACGTGAAAATAGCGTCTCAATTGATTATAGAATAGTACTTACTCCGACAATTGAGGGGTTCTTAATTAGAGAATATTCACAAGGTTCGCCAGCATTATTTGATCTTACTTGGAGAGGACTCAAAGTTGATGGTCCAATAACTGTTTCAACTCAGGAATATGGCCAAGTAGAAGTAAATCAACCGTTTTCATTTTTCAAAAAGAACTTTCCTAACGTTGCTTCCAACATGGCAGGAACACAAGCAGAAAGTATACTGTCGATGGGCCTAATTGATGCTTCAGGTATCGGAAGCCAGCCACTTACAAACTGGCACTTTTTGTTTGACCCAACTGGCGTTTCTGCTGAAACAAGCAAATACGGATTTTCTGGAGCCAAAGTAGTTGTTTCATCATTTACAATGGGAGAATCAAGCTTCAGAGAAGGCCAAATACGAGAAAAAGAGTTTGTGGCAACAATTTCAACAGACAAGACTTACAACATAAGAACAGTTCAGTCTGGTGACTCAGCAAACGTTTTCCTTGCTGGTTATGCATCACCTGATCAACTACAGGGGCATGAGGTGGTGGGTGTTTCTGCAACTGCGCCAACTACCGCGGCACAGACTTCAACTGGATCATTTCCAGTCTTTATCATATATGGAATGGCAGGAATGGCAGCAGCGGGTGCTGTGGGATTCTTTTATTGGTCCAACAAAAAGGCAAAACAAGAAACCGAATACATACAACGCGGAATTGATCCAAAACATCTGCGAGCATCAAGCACTAGTGAGGCCTCTGGTGGATACCACACATCAAGAGGAGAGGCAGAACTTGCATCCGAATCCGGATACGAACAACACAAATCAGTGTATGACCAACAAGGCCAAGCTCTTCCAAAAGAAGAACCAAAATCTGATTCCTCACGTGGTTCAATGCCAAAAGGCTGGAAGCCATCTTAGTAGAATTTAACGATTATTCATTTCTGAAACTGTCAAAATCATCGACAGGTTTTTAGCAACAAAGGTTAAATACAAGATGCAAAGGGTAAACGAAAAAATGGTTAAATCGGCAGGTAAAAAAGATCGGTGTCCCCGTTGTGGGCAGGGCTCGATTGTCACAGATAATACCACTGGAGAAAATTTTTGTGGTAAGTGTGGATACGTTCTAAATGAAGAAAATGTAGAAGCAGGACCAGAATGGAGATCATTTTCAAAAGAAGAGGGTGAAAACAGAACGCGAACTGGAACGCCTACTTCGTTGGCAATGCACGACATGGGTCTTGCAACAATAATAGGTCAGGCAGACAAGGATGCAACTGGTAAGCCGCTTTCATCAACTATGCGCTCAACAATTGAACGGCTAAGGACTTGGGACTCACGAAGCCAAGTTCATGAGCCAGTGGACAGAAACTTTAGACAGGCGTTTTCGGAGCTTGATAGACTAAAAGACAAGCTTGCAGTGGGAGATGCAGTAATAGAAAAAGCAGCATACATTTATCGAAAGGCATTGGAAAAAGGTCTGGTGCGTGGACGCTCCATCTCCGCCCTTATAGCATCCGCGTTATATGCAGCATGTCGTGATACACAAACCCCAAGGACCCTAAAGGACATCGGCAATGCAAGTAACATAAAGCGAAAGGACATTGCACGCTGTTATCGGTTGCTGTTACGTGAGCTTAGCTTGAAAATGCCAGTAGTTGATCCAATAAAATGTGTTGCAAGGATAGCAAGTAAGGCAGAACTCTCAGAAAAAACAAAACGTGAGGCAGTAAAAATTTTAAAGACTGCGGAAGAAAACAAGATTTCCGCAGGAAAAGATCCAATGGGCCTTGCTGCAGCTGCTCTGTATGTCGCATGTGTGACAAATGGCGAAAACAAGACACAGCGCGATGTCGCAGAGGCAGCAGGCGTTACAGAAGTTACTATACGAAACCGCTACAAGGGCCTAAAAATTGCCCTAGATCTCTAGCTTCTTTTTTTGATATCCAAGTAATAACAACGCAATAGATAATGCACCTGTGACTAGAAGCAAAATCTCGATAGTCTGGAGCAGCGAATGTGAAAACGCATCAACAAAACTGGTTTCATTTACCGTTGATACCAGATACCCGTATGAAAAAATCACATAGTTGGTTGCCCAGTGAATAAGAACTGATGCCACAAATCCATATCTGTAGTAAACCCAACCAATTATGATTCCGCTCATTGTAGCTTGTGCAAACTTGCCTTCGCTCCATTGATCAGAGATAATGTGTGCAACACCAAAGAACACACCAACAACTACGATGATGGCGATTGCTTTTTTTGAATTGGAAATTGGGAGGTTTGCAAAAGGACTCCACAATGATTTGAAAAAGTGTTTTGCAGAGACTTTATGAGAATAAAACAAAAATAACGGAATTCCAATTAGAATGATTCTAAAACCTATCTCCTCAATTACTGGTGCTACTGTCACAGACAAAAACTGCAAAAGATCATTTTCAAATGGAGGTAGGGTAGTTTTGATACCAATAAATTCCTGTATGTAACTTATTACTTCTGATAATATGATGATAATTGAAAACCATTTAATTGTGTGAACCAAATAATTACCATCTTGGTTTTCGTGTGTGCCAGCCATGATTGGTGATAACACTTTAAGAAAACTTTTCTTTGGGCCAAAAGCCGCAATGGTAAACAAGATAAGAAAGAAGACCCACACAACAACAAACAGATCACCGACCTTGATTGCTGCTAGTGAATTAAGACCAAAGTTCTGTACAAATTCCAGCTCAGAGAGGGGATAGTCATAATCAATGCTTTTTCCAAGATGCGAATTAAAAAAAAGATACGCGCCAATTGGAAATGAAAAAATCATTAAACCAAAGATTACTGAGACTAGAGCAGAATATGGAATCGCGATTCCTTGAAAAAGCTTGTAAGGCTGCAAGATTAGTGTACTTCGATGCTTGATTCTGAAAACCCAAGTCTCACAAGCGTTTCTTTCATGGTCTCACGATGATCCCCTTGTAAAAAGATGTAATCTTCTTTTGCAGTTCCGCCACAGGCATATCGTCTTTTAAGCTCCCTGAGCGTCCCCTGCACATCGTTTAGCTTTGTGTCCAGACCCTCTATCATGGTGCCCTTCTTCCTAAAACGCCTTTCCTCAAGTCTAACTACAATTTTTGTACTGTCTTTGTTTAGATCACCGCAGGCACACAAATCTTCAGGAAGTCCACAAGTATTGCAAATTACTGCCATTAGTTCTAACATCTAGTCTTCAATCATCCTATTAAGCCTTATTGGGGCAATAGATGAAACTAGGTTTTTACCAAGCTCTGATCATAAATAATCAATGTCACAAGAGCTTCGAAAAAAAGCAGTCGAAATGCTTCTAAAAGGAGCAACACTTGTTGCAGAACCATGTCCATATTGCAAAGGTGTTCGGGTTATGAAAGACGGTAATGCTTTGTGTATAAATTGTGGAAAAGAGCCAGACAAACAAAAACCCGATGAAATCAAACTAGACGCTGAAAAACAGTCAGATTCTGATCAAAAAAATTCGCTTGTGGATTCTATGAACAAAAAACTTGGGTACTTGACAAAGGAGTTAGAATCCGAAGGTGACTATGAGAGACAGCAACAAATTCTAAAATCGATAAACTCGCTTATTGAAACCATCCAAAAACTGCAGAAATAATACAAAAGTTTTTATTTTAAGAACGTAGTTTTTTCATTAAATGAGCAGCAAGAAAAAAGGTGCGCCACTTCCTGCATCTTCTGCTGGGTTACTGCGCTTCTTTGAGGATGAAACAAAAGGTTACAGATTAGATCCAAGAATAGTTGTCTCTATACCTATTGGGCTAATCATAGTTTCATGGATGCTTGATCTCTTTTTGATAAAATAAGAATCGTACATGACAGAATCACACAACGATGTAACAAACATTCACAGGAGATACTCGCTCACTTTACTAAATCCTACATCTAGGTATCATTCACTAGCAATCTCAATTATTGCAGCAGCAATTGCCTCATTTGTCGTACTCTTTGTATATTTGGGGAAGAACGACGAAATTCTATTTCGACTGCCTGCTGCAATTGGGGTCTTAGCTGTAACACAGTACATAGATTCTCGCTTTATCAAAAACAAGGAATACTCTAAATCCCTACACATGTCGCTTTTTGGCAATCTTCTGTGGCTGGCAATTATATTGTCTGGGGCAGCGGCTTCTACGATTCTATCAAAGGAGCAATCACTTTTTTACGTCACAGAAGCAATGATGATTTTTGCCAGCTTTAGAATCGGTATACTGACAACAACACTTGGAGTTTCATTGAAAAAAGCACTGGCTCTTTGCTTTTTGCAACCCCTTGCAATGTATCTTGTATTAGTTCCAGCAGATCTTTGGGCTAGCTCACTTGGAAACCAAATTGCTTTGGGAATTGGCGCTGTGTTTGTAGTTATTGCGTCCACATGGTCTTTAGTAACTGATAGGACTGGACGGCCAGGAGTTGAAAGCACTCACAAGCTTTTGCAAGCATATCTAGCATCAATATCAAAACGAAATTTTGCCGAAGTAGAATCCATCTTTGAATCAAAATCAAAGCCTTCGACTGTTTTTACTTCACAAATCCGTTTACATTCAAAAGATAATGATTTTAGAATGATTCTTCCAGAGGTTCATCCAGGCCCGTATCACCCAATTGGCGGTAGTAACATTACATACAGAATTTTCAAGACAATGAACTCTTGTGCAATGGTGATGCACAGTGTATCGGATCATGCATTGAATCTTCCCTCACAAAATGAAGTTGAGAACTACCTTCAAAGCCTTTCAAACAATCCTGTTCTCAAAAAGGGAACAACGTGCACAGAACCTGTGGTTGTGCAGATAAACAAGGCGCGAGTAATTGGGCTTCTTTTTGACAAAACGGCTATTTTATTTTTGTCACTTTCGCCACATGGAATGGAAGATGTACCAAACTACATCAAAAAAGAAATTGAACAGTTTGCAAACAATCGGAATTATGAAAAAGTACTTGTGGTGGACTGCCATAATGCAATGGGAAAGGATATCTCGCAATCAGACTCGCAGGACATGCTAAAAGCTGCCAAGGCAACACTTGAGACGTTAATTACAAAACCAAGTCACCAGCTAGAATTTGGTTATGCAAATTCTGATAGTATGGGATTAGATGCGATGGACTTGGGGCCAGGTGGAATAGGCGTTTTGTGTTTAAAAATCAACGGCTTGAAATATTTTCTTGGCTGGGCAGACTCTAATAACATGGAAAATGGCCTAAGAGAACGAATCGTTGAGTATTTTTCAAAAAACGGGTTGAGTCTTTTGGAGATGTGTACTTCAGATACGCACTATAGCTCGACACATGTAAGAACCAGAACGGGTTACTATCCGTTTGGCAAAATCACAAAATTTCACGACATCGAGGAATGGTATTCCAAAATCGCAAATGATGCAGAAAAAAACCTTACTCCTGCATCATTTGAGATTATGGAGCAAAAAGCCGAAATCAAGGTTATGGGGTCTGCAATATATGAAGAGGTTTCACATGCACTGGACAAATCTCTCGCAATAACAAAGGCATTCATGGCTGGAAGCTTTGGTTTGTTTATTGTGAGTCTTTTTCTATAGTCTTGATGTCGTCCAGATTTCCGTAAAACTCATCAACAAAGGATGAAAACTGAAAGATCGGCACAATGGGAACCTTATTGATAAAACTCAGAGTGTCTTGGTATAGTGTAACGATGGCGGGTGCAGCAATTGCACCTGTTTTTGCAACATAATGCTTGGTGCGTTCAATTTGTTTTCTAACTGCTCGCTCGAGTGATGACTGGGTGTGTGTTTTCCAGTGCTTACAGTCAATTAGTATGGTGACACCAAACTTAGTTCCTACCACATCTATTTCCATGCGTGGTTTGGTTAAAACCAAGTTTCTTAGTGTGGTAAAATCCTTTATCTCGAGAATTTGTGCAGTCAAACCTTCAAAATCTTTCCAACCCAAGTGTTTTGCAGCCTCATCCACCGACACCCCTTTTTTTAGGGCAAAAATCGTGGCTCGTAACTTGTCTCCTTCAACAAACTCACTTGCACCTCCGTCAAATTTACCGATATCATGTTGTGATAATTCTTGCAACATTTTCCATGCCGTTTCTTGGTTAGAATTTAAAATGGCAGCAAAGTCCTGAACATTAACTCCACCCGGTATGATGCCATCAATTCCGTTGAGCCATAATTTTTGGTTCAATACATTTTTTGTCATTTTATTAATTTTAAACGTTACATCAAATCATGTTTTGATTGTGACGTATGATTGCACGTGTTAGGAGCTTTAAATTAGAATGGTTTGTATCTAGCTTGTGAAATTAATTCTGTTTTTCTTATTGTGCTCTTTTATGGTAGGTACAGGTTTTGCAGAAAAAGGAACATTTGTTGATACGGTGCAGTTCATTCAGTATATTGAGGAAAGCACAGCACTAGAAGAGGTCAAAAAAGGGAATTTGGACATATATTACTCCAGAATCCCTACTGAATTATTACAAGAACAGGAATCATTGCAAAATTTGCAAGTCTTTTACACCACTGGTGGATCATACAGCATACTTATCAACCCTGCAGTAGGAGAAAAATTCAATCCGTTTTCATTCCAACAAATTAGATTTGCGCTAAATTATCTGGTTGACAGAAAATTAATTGTTGATGAGCTAATGGGGGGGAATGGAGTTGTAATGACATCAAACTATGGACCGTTTGATCCAGACTATCTTTTGATTGTGGGTGAGCTAGAAAAATTTCACTTTAGGTATAATCCAGAACTTGCAAACGATATGATAGCAAAAACCCTAATGGAAAACGGCGCAAAAAAAATTGATGGCAAATGGATGTATGATGGGAAGCCAATAGAAATCACGATTTTTATTAGAAATGATGATCCAGTCCGCAAATCGATTGGTGAAATCCTGTCCGCAGAACTTGAAAAAACTGGTTTTGTTGTAAAGAAGGACTTTGGTGACCTAAACAAGGCATTCGTAGTAGTTTACGGCTCAAATCCAGCTGAATTAAAGTGGAGTATGTATACTGAAGGCTATGCTGGGCGCTCTGCATTTGTTAAGTATGACCCGCTAGGGCTTGCACAAATGTATGCGCCGTGGTTTTCTAACATGCCTGGATTTAACAACCCAGCATACTGGAACTATGAGAACCAAAAGATTGATGATCTTACGCAGAAAATCTACTCAGGAAATTTTACCTCTTCTGAACAAAGAGCAGAACTGATTCGCGTCGCAACAAAAGAAGGGGTAGGAGATTCTGTCCGAATTTTTCTTGCAAGTAAAGTCGATCCTTTTGTTGCAAACAAAAAGGTAAGCGGCATCATCAATGATTTTGGCGGGGGCATAACGACTAGGTTTACTCCAATCAATGCAAGACTAGATGGTAACGAGCTAAAAATCGGAGTCAAACAAATCTATCAGGGTGCCTGGAATCCAATTGCAGGACTTGGTGATGCATACAGCAAAAACATCTGGGATACACTATATGACCCAGGAATATTCAAGAATCCATACTCTGGAGAAAACTTTGCTGTCCGAGAAAACTGGAGGGTAGAAACGGCTGGACCCAATGGGGTACTAGATGTACCTAGTGATGCCATGAACTGGGATTCTAGTCTGCAGAAATGGGTAATGATTAAGCCAAACACAAAGGCAGTAAGCAAAATTACTTTTGATTTGATGCTGGGTACTTGGCACCATGGGCAACAAATGGATCTAAATGATGTTCTTTACTCAGTATATTTTACACAAGAATGGGGGTCGCAATCAAAGGGAAATGACAAGACATTTGATCCGGACTTTTCGCCATCTGCAAGCCAGGTTGCACAAACCCTTGTTGGGATACGACCAATAAATGAGCATACCATTGAAGTCTATGTCAATTATTGGCATTTTGATGAATCCGAGATTGCAAGTTGGGGCGGGATGTGGGTAACTATGCCATGGGAGATCATGTATGCAATGGAACAAGCAGTACTTAACGGCGAAGCCTCATTTTCAAGGACTGACTCACAGGCAAAAAGCCTCAACTGGCTTTCATTAATCATACCGCGTGATGCAACTATCATTAGGCAAAACTTGGAGGATTTTTTAGAATCAAAAATAACTCCTACGGCATTATCTATACGTGAAGATTCCCAACAATACTATGATGCGCGATATCAGTCTTCTATAAACTGGATAAAGGAAAAAAATCACGCAGTAATAAGTAATGGGCCATTCTATCTTGAAGGTTATTCCCCTGATGCGAGAACAATAACAATTAGAGCATTTGATGATATCTCTTATCCATTTGCAGCTGGTTATTGGAGCAAGTTTGAACATGTTAATCTTCCAAAGATAACGAAAATTGATGTGCCTGATGAGGTCGTGAAAGGAAATACAGTTGAGATCCCGATCCAAACAACAGATGCAACACAACTATATTATTTTATCAATAATGCGGCAGGTGATCAGGTGGATAGCGGAATATTGGTAATACAAGATGACAAGACAAGAATAACCTTGTCTGATCAGTTAACCAACAATCTGGGTCTTGGTGGAAACGATCTAAAGTTGTATGTGATTTCTGATTCTGTTTTACGACCTGATATTTACGCTACAAGCTTTCTTGCCGTGGCATCCGATGGTGGAGAATCTTCTGAAACTATCATGTCACAAGGCATTGAAAAAATACAAAAAACCGAAAATGTTGGTTTGCTCTCAATAATAATTGGTGCGATAATAATTGCAATTATTATGTACGTAAGGAAATCAAGAAAACAAAATGCAAAAATAACTCACTGAGCTTTGATACGAACGAATTCTACTCAAGTCTTATATTCATAACAACAAAATTGTAGTTGAGAAAAATGCCAGACGAATCATGTCGAAATTGTGGGGGAGAACTCCAAAAATGTACTATTTGTGCAGAGTGCAGAAGCGCAGTAAGTATGGTGTGTGTACAATGTGGCACTAGAACAATCGAACAAGTGCATGTGTTGTGTTTTATGCCAGAGATTCCAAAAATCGAGGAACCGGCAATAATTCAAGCTGGAGTTTTTCGAAAACAAATCCTTGTAGCGTAAGAAGAAATTCTACCTAAAACTTAAGTAATCTAAAATTGTCGCATAGGATCTATGAGGCATGTTGGTACGGTGGCAGTACTAATGGTAATGTTACTTGTTCCAACATATGCATTTGGCCAAAACGCGAGAATCATTCTGTTGGATACTCTTGACGAATATAGAAAAGGCGAGAATCTTTTCATTTTTGGGCAAGTCTCACAGGTTACACCAGAACTTTTTGTTGTAATTCAAATAATAACCCCAGATGGTGACTTGTGTCAGATCCAGCAACTAAAGCCTCTCTCGGATGGCCACTTTATCACAGATGCAATTCCACTGACTGGAAGAATTTGTGGTCTTGCGGGAGATTATTCGGTCAAAGTCTTCTACGGTGATCTTTCTCAGACACGTGTTTTTTCACTAAAAAATGAGAAATTCAAAGAAAACACAGACATTGAATATCTCATACTCGCAACAAGTATTGTTGAATCAAAAATCAACACTATGATTGGCTCTGTCAGTGAAAACCAAATTACCGCACATGAGGACAAATTAAATCAGATAAAATCAATTTCTGCATCAGAATCAGCAATCATGCAATTGCGAGACCTGTATTCTGATCTGCTGTCACTGCGTTTTGACGAATCAGATATCCTTGATGTAAATGCCAAGTTTAGGCCAGCGATATCAACAGCACTGGACAGTACAAAAAAACTTGTTGATACAGATATACTGAGTTCGACGGATGCTAAAAACATTAACGAGCAGGCATATGATTCGATATTTTATGCCCGTATTGGCATGGATAACAATGCAATTAGCGCACTAAATGACGTCTATGTTCAAATAGAAAACGTCGATCCACAAAAGATTCCAACAGAACAATCGCTAACATATGAACAGCTAAATGATCTTTTGCACAACCTCATGACAAAATCAAACTCCATAATGAGTAGACAACTAAAAGAGGAGTTGGGCTTTATCTTTGCAAGGGGAACTGGGCCACTTTACTCTGAGGAACTTGGAAATTTAGTTGATGTGCTAACAAAGGCACGAATACTTGATGCAGTGCTTAAACGTGATGATCACCTTACGTCTTTAATTAAAACCGAATGGAGCATTCTTAGGGATTCATTGATGGTAAAAGAATCACTCGAAGAATTCCTAGAGCAAAAAGATAAAGTAGACAAACTTTATGATGCCACTTTGCTTTTGCGAAACCTAGACAGGGTTGACAGGTTTACTTCTGAGGATCCGCAGCCAGAACTTGCGATTTTAATTCAACCCAGCCTTGATGAGTTGCTCTCAAAGCTACAATCTGCCACATCGCCTGATGATATTCTGGCAACCGAACAAGAAATACTTGATATGAAGAACGTAATTGAGATTTCATCAAGAGTTTCAAGCACAATCGAGTTTTCACAAAGAAACAATGCAGACCAAGACTTGATTGATTCATTTGAAGCACTACTTGATAAAGTACGTGATGCCACGACACTAAATGAAATACTGACAGTGGTATCTGAATTTGATAATACAATAAACGATCTACGAGAAAAGCGTAACCCACTTTCAATTCTAAAATTTGAGTATGAAAAGCTCAAATCAAAAGCAGAACTTCAGGCAGACTACGAAAGCCTGGTGACGATAAACAATGCTCTAAAAATTATAGACACAGCAATTGAACTAGAAAAAGGTAATCCGACAATTAACAAAATTGACAAAATAGAGGTCTTGCTTTCTTGGGCAAGTCAAAAACAGCCTATAGTTAAGGCAAAGCTGGATTCGTACACCAAAGATGCCTACAAGATTAGGGCATCAGATATTTTACAACGAGCACAGTCATTGCAGAATCTACTCGAGCTTGGAAATTCACGTAACCGTTTCCTTCCAGGGTACACGGACTTTACAGAATCTATGTTAGAAAGATTAAACATAGCAAGAAACTTGGTGATAAAAAATGACCTTGATGGTGCAGACTCACAAGTGAGACAATTATTTGCAGAATGGCAATTGGTTTCACAAAAATATTCTGAAGATCCACTTGGTACTGAAATTGGCTATAATGCTGATGAAATAAAAAGAATTGAATACAGAGAAAGAATTGAAGATCTTTCGAACTTTGCAACCGAGTTTTATAATGCTGACTTTGAACCGTATTCTTCTGAATTTGTGCAACTAAAGGAAGATGTTTACGAACTAGTAGATTACGGCAATTTTGTTGACGCTGACAAAAAAATAAATGAAATTCGTAGATACCTGTCTGACAAACTAGAGCTGCAAAATAAGAAAATAATCTTTGATATATCGTATGATCTGGAAAAGCAGATTTGGGTTATGAATGGAGCAGTGGATAAAGAAATAATGGACAGAAGAACAAATCTCTATCTTACCGTATATGATATGCAAGGCGAGATACAGAGCACACTAAAGTTTTCTGATACAAAACAAGGTGACTTTTTCACGCAATGGCATGCGCCAACCGAGCCTGGACTGTACGTCGTAATGTTACAATGGCAAGATGCCCAAGCCTCACAAATAGTAGATGTGCCAGAAAAAACAACCCCAAGTCATACACGGGAGGATCTCAAAAACGTTGATTATGCACGTGAATTTGAGGAGCTAAAATCATTTATTGAGACGTTTGGTGGTGCAAACTATGAAGCAAATAAGCGCATATTTGATCCCATTTTAAACGAAATTAAAACGGCCTTACACAACAAAGACTTTTCTACATCATCCTCTAGGATTTCAGAACTTCAAAACATGATTGAACGATATCTCCCAGCCCGTTCCAGAACCGCAGTAATTGACGCGTACGTGCAAGATGGCAATCTGTACCTGTCTGGTGCAATTCAGAAAACTGTTGCGTTCAGAGAAGACATCTACGTAGATATCTTTGATCAAAAAGGAAATCGTGTAGATGAAATTCCGCTAAAGGACACTGCTGCAGGATACTTTAATCAGGTACTAAGCAAGCCATATCAGAAGGGCATCTATGTTGCACAGCTACAGTATCACGATCTTATGGTATCGGACTTTTTCCGTGTTAATTAGGTCCTTTTTGCGGTACCCTTTACAATGTTGAAAAGCTGTCTCACAGCAAGTTTTGGATGACGAGTGGCAAGTCTCACGATGCTGGCAAGACCAAACTCCGCCTTGATAAAATCTAGAAACTCGTCAATACTAAGCTCCTTTATGATGTCAAGCTCTTTGTCCCATTCTTGATCTGAGAGGCCAATCCAGCGAGTCTGAACTTTTGATGCAGAATTTATCTTTGTTAGGATTGCTTTTTTCCACGTTTCCTCATATGGCAAAAGTGCCTTTTCTGACGTAATGCCACTTGAGATTGCCTTTGCAGCAGTTTGTCCAGCAAGACCACCAAATCGAATTGCATATCTAATTCCTTCAAGAACAAGTGGATTTGCTTGTCCAGCAGAGTCCCCCACCAGAATCAGGTTATCGTAAACTGTTTTTCGTGAAAGGCCGTCATTTGGAATTAATCCATAATGAAATTCTAGGGGCGTGATCTTGCCAAGCTTTGCAATGGGGCCGATTCTTTTTTCCACAAGCTCCTTTAGCCTTTCAGTGGGATCGACGGGAGATTCAGGTTTTCCTACGCCAACTCCAATTCTAACAATGTTTTTTCCAAGTGGAAATATCCACGCATAGCCAGCAGGCGAGTATTGTTGCCCAACCATGAGCCACCACGTACTGGGATCGACATTTTCAACTTTGGCTTCATACTCTGCACCGGCCCCAAATCTTTTCCACTGGGAAATAAAGCCGAGCGATTTTGCAACAATGCTCTGAAACCCACTTGCGTCAATTACCATTTTAGCGTTGAATGTGATTTCTTCTTTTGATGATGCTGCCTTTAATGACATGCCATCGGCAGTCTTGGTTGCATCTGCAACCATGGTGTTTACGAATATCTCTGCACCGGATTTTTTAGCTTGCTCAGCTAACCAGCGGTATGTCTTTCTTACATCTAAGACAGCGGCTCTTGGCTTATCACTACCAATTGTGATTTCGTTGTTTGGCGAACAAAATGTGTAGTTCTTGATTGGATTGTAACAATCCTTGGGTATTCCAAACTCTTTGATACTATCAATCCAGGTAACTCCGCTGGTTCTGACCGTCTGGGCTATTGACTCTTCTTTTTCGAGTAGGGCTACACGCATGCCATTTTTTGAAGCAGAATGGGCAGCTGATGAGCCTGCGGGGCCAGCCCCGACTACTACGACGTCAAAATTCAACTCATTGGTCACAGGCAGTCGTTTGTTTTTGAATATTATAAGTTACTTTTTTTGGGTTCACAAAACTAGCCGTTTAAAATCATTGTTTTTGTGGAGATGTACAAAGTCAATATCTAACCTTGCCTTATACTTGTATGAATAGTCAAGATTAATTGTTTTTTTTAGTACCTCTAAACCCTCCTCAATTTTGTCTTGCCTGATAAGACTTGATGCCTTGTTGTACAAAGCGATTGTATTGTTTGGTGCTGTTTGAAGAATTGTATTGTAGCATGATATTGCGGGATCGAATTTTTCCAAATAATGTAGCGCAAGCCCTTTGTTCACCAGAGCAAGAGTATTTTTTGGCTCTATTTCAAGTACCTTGTCATAGATTTTGATGGCGTCATCATACTTGCCAAATTTTCCCAAAATGTTACCTTTTTTGATCAGCGCTTTAATGTGTGATGGTTCTAGTTGTAAAACTTGTTCAAATAATATCAGGGCCTTTTTGAAATTTCCTAAATTGAATTCAATGGTTGCCTGGTTGAGGATTTCGTCTGCGCTCAAATCACTTTAGAATCGGTTTGCCTTTTTGATCGCTTGCCCTTTCTGAATCAAATGTTGAGGTGTGTTGAGGATCCCTGTGCATAAAACTGTACGTCTCTCCTGGTTTTTTTCTGCAGAATTTTTTGTGTACTGCTTCTTCGATCTTTACGGTTTCTTCATTCTCGTGAAACATCTTTTTTCCACAGTCACTACAAATTATTTCAGGCATGTGTCATATCAGATATCAAATGTATTTATTTTATTCCAAGTTGGTGATTATATGGCTGAAGTGCAGATTGTTCCCTTTATTAGCTGGGCTGTGGTGTCTGCCGTCTTGTTTGCAGTAGTTGCAATTGTGTACAAGACATACCTGAAAAAAAAGAAAAGCGACCAATCAGCTTGATTTTACTGCATGTTCTTTTAGATATGCCAATATGCCAGTATAGTCAATTTTACCAAATCCTGCATCCTCGGCCATTTTGTATACTTCGTTTGCTTTTTCCGCCATGGGCAAACTCAACCCAAAGGACTTGGCAGCTTGGTTTATCGTATCCAAATCTTTTTTGAGATTTGATAAGGTAAATGTTGGCTCAAAAGAGTCTTTTATCATCTTGTACGCCTTGTTTTCACTCATGCCGGTTTTAAAATATGTAGAGTTAAGAATTTTCAGAAATATTTCTGGTTCAATTGAGAATCCCTTTGCTAGTGTGATTCCTTCAGATAATGCAAGTGCCAGCATTGCGATTTGCAGATTCATTACAATCTTGATTGCATGCGCGGTTCCATTTTTGCCAAGGTAAAAAACCTTGTTTGCAATTACTTCCAAAATCTCTTTGTAGTTTTCAAATGTCTCTTTACTTCCACCCACCATCATCACAAGATCCCCAGTAATTGCAACATTTGGTCCGCCCATTACGGGCGTATCTAAAAATGGTATTCTGTGTTTTTGGAATTCTTTTGCAATCTCTTTTGAATCGATTGGATTTATTGTACTCATATCAGCTACTACAAGCCCATCGTGCTTTCCACACGCAATACAACTATCACCAAACGCAACTTTGCGTACCGCATCTGCATTCTTTACTATGGTAAACACGATGTCGGAATTTTCTGCTACCTTTTTTGGTGAATCTACTATTTTTGCACCATTCTCTAAAAGCTGTTTTGTTTTGCTTTTTGTTCTATTGTACGCTGTAAGCACATATCCTTTTTTTAGGATGTTTAGACCCACCGCATTTCCAAGCAAACCGGTACCAACTATTCCGATCTTCATATATGATATTTTTAGTAAAATGATTATTTGTGTTGTGCTTTAGCGAAGCTCCTCTTTTTGTATCTCCCAGTTCCCTCCAAATCTAGATGAAGAAAACTCTAGGTGGCCAATTACCTTGTCACCCTTTCGTACCACGCCATAGTCTTGTCTGTTGAATTTGAGTATCTTTTCTTTTGTCTTGTACCCACCTTCGATTACTTTGATCTTAAAGCGTTTGCTTACTTTGATTATTAGTTTTCTTGCAACTTGCATGTCGCCAACCCATGAAAAAAGTTCAAATGAACCAAAATTTTGAGTGGTAACTTCATGCCCATATAGTCTGGCCTCAAAGTTTAGATTGTCTTGTTTTGCCTCGCCATTTAGCCACTCTATTGCCTGCTTGCCATAGCCTTTTTCTATTCCAAATGTTTCAGAGTCGCTTTTCACTATATCACTCGTACACTAACTGCTCTTATTCTATAGTTTTGAAAAAGGTTAAATTCCAAGTCAAATCACATCAATTAATGCAGAAATTTGCATTATTTTTCTTGTTTGCAGTTACGATCTGGTTGGCTGCACCTTTAGAATTTGTTTTAGCCCAAGAAACGTCAGATGAGGAAATGATGGAAGACAAAATGATGGAAGACAAAATGATGGAAGAC